>SKED01001000.1_pt1 | contig 27467 bp, 28 predicted proteins | sample 4826651 | NCBI WGS metagenome assembly SKED01 (sample SAMN11008818, study PRJNA524170) | human gut metagenome | biome: Human fecal sample; material: Feces; isolation source: fecal sample from pouch patient p19 | host: Homo sapiens | place: Israel: Tel-Aviv | collected 2016-06-28 | reverse complement strand
CTTCATTGTTGCTGGTCATGTATAAATATCCATTTTCGACATAAGCGTCGTCTATCTTAGAATCTAACAATAATTGCAGACTGTTTTGTGCATCATCAAGTTCTCTGACTGCATTTTCGACATTTACAAGTTCCTCATTAATAGATTCTTTCAATCTCTCAAGGATCTTTGTATTTTCTTCTTGAATATTGTTTACTTCCTGCCGGAGGACTGTAATATCCTCAGATGTTGCAATCTGAATTACCTTTCCGGCATTATAGCAATACCACGCAGCACCGGTATCTGTTGCAACTGCAAACTCCCCAGGAAGCAATTTAGCAGGGATAAATTCTTCTTTTAATCCTCGTCTTACCTTAATCGCCATCTGCTTCTCTCCACTCCTCTAAAGTCTGTGCCAACTCTGCGTTCTTCATTTCTTTGACTTTACACACAACAGGAGTAAGTGCAAGGTCAAGGAAACCAGCCGGCAAGCTGTATTTATTTTTGATTGCAAAAATTGCACTTCCTAATTCTTCCGTAGCACATTCTAATATAGCACTGAGTGGCATTATTTTCTGTTCTTTTCTCTGCTCTTTTTTTTCTTCCATCACAAATTCTCCTTCAATGAAAACGTCTCAACTGCACCAAACTCAGGAATTTTTCTAGGCAACCCAGAATCAGGAGACGCAAACAATATTTCTTTTCCATCCTCAATTTTATATTTACTCCAAATAAATCGAAAACTCCTGTTTCTCGGTAACATACCCGACGGTTTTCGCCTCCGGCACGCTCTGCTGCAGTTCATCCAGACAGCCTTGCGCGTCCTGCTCCGGCAGGGCAAACAGCAGACCGCCGCTGGTCTGCGGGTCGTAAAACAAATCCTGCAGGGTGCGCGAAACCTTACCCTTGATACATACGCCGGCTTCCGCATACTGCCGGTTGCGGTACGCGCCTGCCGGAATCAGCCCCATCTCTGCCAGCGGGTACGCTTCTGCATGATAGGGTACGTCGGCTGCGCGAAGGTGCACGGAAACGCCGCTGCCCTGTGCCATCTCAAAGCTGTGGCCGAGCAACGAAAAACCGGTGACATCCGTGCAGCTGTGCACCGGATATTTCACCATAACATCACGCGCGGCCTTGTTGAGCGCAGCCATCTGGCGGTAGATGCGGTCAAGCACGGACTTTTCGACCAGATCCGCTTTTGCTGCTGTGGTCAGCACGCCAACGCCGAGCGGCTTGGTCAGAATCAGCACATCCCCCGGCTTTGCGCCGCTGTTGGTGAGCACCTTTTTCGGATGCACGAAGCCCGAAACCGCCAGTCCGTAGATCGGCTCGGCACCCTGAATGGTGTGACCGCCCGTGATGATCGCGCCGGCCTCGTAGGCCTTGTCGTAGCCGCCGCGCAGGATTTCCTGCACCGCATGATCGTCCATGCTCTGCGCCAGACACATGATGTTGAGCGCGAGCTTGGGCTCACCGCCCATGGCGTACACGTCGCTGAGCGCGTTGGCAGCCGCGATCTGTCCGTACAGGAACGGATCGTCCACGATGGGCGGGAAGAAGTCGGTCGTCTGCACGAGCGCGGTGTTCTCGTCGAGCACATACACGCTTGCGTCATCGCTCTTGTCATAGCCGACGATCAGACGTGGGTCGGTATGCGTGCGAAAGCCTTCAAGCAGGTGTACGAGCGTTCCGGCACCGATTTTTGCGCCGCAGCCGGCGCAGCCTGCAAGTTTGGTCAGCTTTACTTCGGTCTCCATCGAAAAATCTCTCCGTTTCCGTGATTTACTCTTCTTATTGTACCAAAATCCGTGCAGATTGGCAACCTTCATTCGCCTTGCATAGACTGGATGGGAGGGGATGCCATGGCGACTGTCAGCCTTTGCATGATTGTACGCAATGAGGAGAAGGTGCTCGCGCGGTGTCTGGACAGCGTGCGCGGCATTGCGGATGAAATTTGCATCACGGACACCGGCTCGACCGACAAAACGCGGGAAATTGCCCAAAAATACGGCACTGTGCAGGTGTTCCCGTGGTGCGATGATTTTTCTGCCGCACGCAATTTTTCGTTTGCGCAGGCGCGCATGGACTATACGCTGTGGCTGGATGCGGACGATGTGCTTCTGCCGTCCGACCGTCAGAAATTGCTTGCGCTCAAAGCGGAGCTGGACGGCACGGCCGATGTCGTCATGCTGCCGTACCACACCGGTTTTGATGAGCAGGGCAGACCGACTTTTTTCTGTTACCGTGAGCGGCTGCTCAAAACGTCCGCGCACTTCCGATGGCAGGGTGCGGTGCACGAGTGCATCGCGCCGCGCGGGAATATCCGGTACGGAGACGCGGCGGTGACACACCGCAAGCCGCCGTGCGCGTACTCCGACCGCAACCTGAAAATCTACGAAAATCTGCTCGCTAAGGGGGAAAAGCTGGATGCGCGCGGCAGCTATTATTACGCGCGCGAGCTGTTGGCGCATAAACGGTACGCACAGGCGGTCGAAGCGTTTGAAGCCTTCCTTGCGATGCCGGACGGCTGGACGGAGAACAAAATAGATGCGTGCCTTGGTCTGTCGCAGGCGCTGACCGCCCTCGGAGAGCGCGAGCAGGCAAAGCGGGCACTGACCCGCTCGTTTGCACTGGAGGTGCCGCGCAGTGCCGTGTGCTGTGCGCTTGCAGCCCTCGAATATGCGGATAACCGCGCAAGACAGGCGGTGTTCTGGTACGAAACCGCCATTCGAGCCGCAAGCACAGCGCCGCACGGCTTTATTGATGTGAACGCCTGTGCTTATGCGCCGGCACTCGGCTTGTGCGCCTGCTGGGACAAATTGGGAGACCCCAAGCAAGCCTGTGCATGGAATGAACGGGCAGCACTCGTGCGCCCGCAGTCGGCGGCAGTGGCGCACAACCGATGGTATTTTGCCGCGCAGGGTCTCACCGCAAAGCCGCCTTCGGCATAGACTGAACTGCCGGAGTTTTCCGGCAAATCGGAAGGAAGGGAAGAACGACATGAACGATCGACAGGACTGCTGCGGCAACTGGGAACGCCCGAGCGAACGCTGGCAGGAGCGCGTGTGCGATGCGGTGATGGGCAATGACCGACCGGGCCCGATGGGACCTCCCGGACCTCCGGGTCCGCGCGGACCGCGAGGAGAAAGGGGACCGATGGGGCCAATGGGGCCGAGAGGCATTCCGGGTCCTCCGGGACCGCCGGGCTTCCCGGGACCCATCGGCCCAACCGGCCCGACCGGCCCCGCAGGTGAAGCAGGCGCAGTCGGTGCGACCGGCCCGACCGGCCCCGCAGGTGAAGCAGGCGCAGTTGGCCCAACCGGCCCGACAGGCCCCGCAGGTGAAGCAGGCGCAGTTGGCGCCACCGGCCCGGCGGGTGAAGCAGGCGCAGTCGGCGCCACCGGCCCGACCGGCCCGACCGGCCCGACCGGTCCCACCGGTGCAAGTCCGGAAGCAGCGGCATCGGTAGCAGACGCAACCGGTGCGGACGACATCGTTGCACGGTTCAACGAGCTGCTCAACAGTCTGCGCGAGGCGGGACTGCTCAGGCTGCCGTAATCGCACAGAAAGGGAGTGGAAACACTCCCTTTTTTCTTTGCGCCGGCATTCGACTTTATGCGCGGCTTATGCTATACTGATAGCAGAAATACAACAGCAGGAAAGCAGGAAGTATCATGACAATTCTGAATTGTGAATGCGGAAACGAGATTTTCATCATGGACGAGACCGAAGCAACGGCTTGGCAGTGCGAGCAGTGCGGTCAGTGGTATGATTTCTTCGGTGTAAAGGTGCCCGACCCGGCATCTGTGCAGCCGAAAAAGTCGCCTCATCTTGTCAACTGGAGTGCAGGCGAGGATTTGTAAGGCAATACCGCATAATTGAACAAGAGCGATTTGCGAGCAAATTTTGCGTGCTGACAAGGCGCGGTGTTGCCGTAAGTCTGCCGTCAGAAAAGGACAGAAAAAGTGCGGGCGGAAGCTGTAAAAAGTAACAGAACTGTAACCTCGCTTTATGTCGAAAGGTGGTATACTTATATCTTAGCAGCATATGTTATAAAAAAGGATAGGAAGGATGACAAAAATGGCATATGAATCGGCGCGGCAGGCGCCGCGCAGCCCGCATAGAAGACGGCGCAACAGTCACTACGGTGTACTGTTTGCCCTGATCATTCTGATCATTGCGGTCATTTTCTTCGGTGTGCGGGCGATCCGTTCGATTGTTGGAAACGTAGTCAGCAGCAACAACGTGCTGGTGTATCAGGTGGGCAACACGAATGCATATAAGAACGGCAAGGCGATACAGGTTGACGCTGCGCCCTACCGTGACAGTCAGGGCAACGGCATGGCGTCCGTCAGCTCACTGTGCGATAACCTCGGATTGGAGCTGAACTGGGACGAGAACGCTAAATCTGGCACGATCACGCTCAAAAAGACCGTGCTGACAATTAAGCTCAGTGATACAAACCTGCAGGTCGGTGACGCGACCGAAACCTTCGCCTCCGCACCGGTGGAGAAGAACGGCGTGGTTTATGCGCCGGTCAAGGATATCTGTCAGGCGCTTTCGTGGCAGACCGGTGAGGTTGCCGCCGAAAACGGCGATCTGATCATCATCAGTCAGGCAAAAAAAGCGCTGACCGACAAGAAGATCGGTGAAATTACGGATAAGGCGCTCGAGGTGCTCGGCCCGGCCGAGGGACAGGTAATGAGCGGCAGTGTCGTCATGCGAGTCGGCTCGGATCAGCTGCTCTATGAAGGCAGCACCAAGCACATGGTGGAAGAAGGCAAAAAGCTGGGTGCAGGCGTGCTCGATCAGGACGGCACGGCGTATATCCCGCTCAAGGCCGCGATGACCGCGCTCGGCGGCAAGGCGGAGGACGATGGCAAGGGCGCATGGAATGTCACCTGCGGTGAATCCACCGCGACCGTGGATGCGGACGACGGCAAGACCAAGGTGGACGGCAAGCGTGCCTCCGGCAATGGCTTCTCCACCTACACGGATCAGGATAAGAACCGCTTTTATGTTTCTCCGCAGGTGCTTGCGGCGATCCTTGGCAAGACGTATACCGATCTCGGTGACGGCGTATTCTCGTTCACCGGCGTAACGCTTGACGGCTTTGACAGCCAGAAGGCATACCTCAAGAACATGAAGGATAAGCTGGGCGATGCCGTGGACGGCGATATTCCGGAGGCCGATGTTTATATCGCGCTGACGTTTGACGACGGTCCGACCGGCAAAAAGGACGGCTATCCGAACGGTCTGACCAACTATCTGCTGGACGGCCTCAAGCAGCGCGGCGCAGTTGCTACGTTTTTGATGGTCGGCGAGCGTGTCTCCGAGGTATCGGATGTGCTGCCGCGCATGGTAAACGAAGGCCATGAGCTGGGCAACCACACCATGAATCATCCGATGTGCCACCTGACCGGCCTCGGCACGGATGACATCCGCAGCCAGATTGACGATGCGACCAATGCGATCAAGGATATTGCGGGGCAGGCACCGCAGGTGCTGCGTCCGGTAGGCGGCGGCGTCAACTCGGATGTCAAGGCGGTAGCCGCAGAGCTTGGCTATCCGATCATCAACTGGAGCGTGGACACCGAGGACTGGAAGTACCGCGATGCCGATCATGTGAAGAAGGTCATCGTGGAGCAGGCGCAGGACGGCGATGTTGTCCTGATGCACGACCTGTATGAGACTTCGGTTCAGGGTGCGCTGGCAGCGATCGACGAGCTGCAGAGCCGCACGGATAAGACCTACGCGTTTGTAACGGTCTCTCAGCTTGCCGCAATTCACGGCATTACGCTGGAGCCGGGCGTTGTGTATAACGCACTGAGCGACGAAGTCGCGCAGCAGATCGCGGACGGCAGCTATTCGCCGACGGAGTTTACCTAAACAAAGAAATCCCGAACCAAACGGTTCGGGATTTTTTGTTTAGGAATGGAGAATTGATAATGTAGGATTGAGAATTATGGTTCGGCGCATAGCGCCGTTATTTAATCATCGCGCGTAGCGCGGTACCACGTCGCAGCGCGGACGGAACTCGTGCAAGGATAGCGACATTCTCCATTTTCCATTCTCCATTCTCAATTATCCGTATTCTCTGCCATACGATATCCCACGCCGACCTCGGTAAACAGATACTCCGGTTCGGCAGGATTTTTCTCGATCTTGCGGCGGATATTTGCCATATTGACGCGCAGAATCTGGTTGTCACCGCCGGCTCGCGGTCCCCAAAGCTCCTTGATGATGTAATCGTAGGTAAGCACCTTGCCGGCAAACTTGCCGAGCAGCGCAACGATACGGAACTCGCTGAGCGTGAGGTGGACATTCTCGCCGCGGACGAGCACCTGATGCTTATTATAGTCGATGGTCATTTCACCGACCGTGTAGGTGCCCTCGCGGGCGATTTCGCTGTTCGCCGAGGTGGTTCTCGTGTGGCGGATGGCGGTGCGCACGCGTGCGAGCAGCTCGGCGGTGCCGAACGGCTTGGTCAGGTAGTCGTCCGCGCCGAGATCAAGTGCCTGCACCTTGTCGTGCTCGTGCGAGCGGGCGGAAACCACCACCACCGGCAGGCTCGACCACGAGCGCAGCTCGCGCAGTACGTCAATGCCGTCCATGTCCGGCAGACCGAGATCGAGGATGACCAGATCCGGACAGTGCGAGGAGATCATGGTCTTCGCCTCGCTGCCCGAGCGGGCCAGCAGCGTTTCGTAGTCGTTGGAGTTCAAAATAGTGGAGATAAAGTGCGCAATGCTCTTTTCATCCTCCACGATGAGTATTTTTTCTCGAATGTTCATTGCAGTTCCGGCTCCTTTTCTATCATCGGCAGGCAGAAGATGAATTCCGCACCGCCGTCCCTATTTTGTGCGTGCATTGTGCCGCCGTGTGCGCGGACAATGGCGTTGCATACAGAAAGTCCCAGCCCCATATTGCGCTTGCCGTCTCCGGTGGGCGTGTCGCTGTGGCGCAGCGTTCCGCTGAACAGCACGGGCAGCAGCTTGGGCGGGATGCCGCCGCCGTTGTCCTGCACGGAAAAGACGGCGTTTTCGCCATCCTGATGCACAGAGAGCGCAATATGGGTGGTGTTTTTGCCGTGCCGAACGGCGTTTTCAAGCAGATTGGTCATGACCTGCTCAATGAGGATCGCATCCATCGGCACGATGAGCAGCTCATCCGGCACAGCCACCGATATCTTGACGTCGGGATAGTGTTTGCGGAATTTACGGGCGACCTCGCCGAGCACCTCCTCGGCGGCCTCAGGCTGCTTGGTGATCCGGGTGTCCTCGCCCATGCGGGTGATGGACAGCAGGTTTTCCACCACGCGGACCAGCCACTGCGCGTCATCGCGCACATCCTCGAGCAGCTGATGCTGCTGTTCGAGAGACAGGTCGGGTGTTTCCAGAATGGCCGAGGTTGAACCGATGATGGAGGTCAGCGGCGTGCGGATGTCGTGCGAGACCGAGCGAAGCAGGTTGGCACGCATTTTTTCGCGCTCACTCTCCATGCGGAACTGCTCCTGCTGCTTGATCTTGGTGGTCATCGTGCAGGTGACAAGCGATACGCACAGCATAACGAAAAACGTCAGCGGATAGCCGGTCATTGTGAAGTTGAATTCCCAGTAGGGAAAGGTAAAGATGTAGTTGATGCCGATAACGCTCAGGAATGCGGCAAGCGTGCCGAACAGGTATCCGTTCGTGAAGCGCGAGGTGAGCAGCACTGCGAGAACAAATACCGGAGAGGCGAAGCCGTCACTGATGTCCGAGCGGCGCAGCAAGGTGCAGAGCACCAGTGCACAGATAAATATCGCCGCGAAAATAAGGAAATCCCGCAGCGTAAACGAGAATAAACGCGGTTTCCCGTCCTGTTGTTTCATGTCGAATCCTCCAAGTGCATAAATGTACAAGCTAATTATAGCAGATAATCCGTTAATGTGCTGCTAAAACTTACCGAGTAGATAATTATGCAGCAAAGATATTATCCATTCGGTAAGTTATCATGCAGGGCGGGGCCCCGCCCTGCAATGAAACGACAAAATCCCGCCGAATGTTGTACAGAACAAATATTCGGGTGACAACAACCTCTATCCGTGTTATAATAATCCATTATAGGGTAATATAGAATCAGAATCACTGCAATAATGGAGGAAACAGCTTGCTTTGGAGAGCTTTGATGAGCGGCGATATCCGCTCCGCATTTATCACACTGGCGCTTTCGCTGCCCGCGATCGTGCTGTGCCTGTCCATCCACGAGACCGCGCACGGCGGTGCTGCCTATCTGCTCGGCGACCGTACCGCGCGTGATTCCGGCCGCGTAACGCTGTCGCCGATGGCGCATATCGACCCGATCGGTTTCCTGTGCCTGCTGCTGTTCGGCTTCGGCTGGGCGCGTCCGGTGCCGGTCAATATCGCCAATTTCAGGAACAGACGCTGGGGCATGGCGCTGACTGCGCTTGCCGGTCCGGTATCCAACTTTATCACCGCCTTTATCGCGTACTGCCTGTATTTTGTGGTGCGCATGAACATGACGAATACGTTCCTGTGGTCGCTGTCGCAGTTCCTGCTCATCGTTGCGAGCATGTCGGTCGGTCTGGGTGTGTTCAATCTCGTTCCGGTGCACCCGTTGGACGGCTCGCGCGTCGTTGACGCATTTATGCCGTTTTCGTGGTCGCTCAAGCTGCAGAAGTACCAGAATATCATCTTTTTCGTGTTTATCGTGGCACTCTGGTTCGGCTGGCTGGACGGCATTATGGACTGGGTCGGCAACGGCGTTCTCATGCTGGCGGTAAACTTCGTCAGCCTGTTTCTGTAAGCTATGGATTTTCATTTAGACAACTTTGACGGGCCGCTTGACCTGCTGCTGCACCTGATTTCCAAAAACAAGGTGAGCATTTACGATATCCCCATCGCGGAAATCCTTGAGCAGTACATGGCGGTTCTGCACGAGGCCGAGCACATGGATCTGGACGTTGCCGGTGACTTCATCGCAATGGCGGCGCAGCTGGTGTACATCAAGTCTAGAATGCTGCTGCCGAAGCACGAGGAGGACGAGGACGGGGAGGACCCGCGAGCGGGTCTGGTCGAGATGCTGCTCGAGTACCAGAGACTCAAGAGCGCGACTGCGTTTTTTGCGGAAAAGAACGAAACCGGTCGTGATATCTACGTCAAACCGCCCGAACGGCAGGATGATGCGCCGGTGGAGTATCACCACACGGTAAACGATCTCATCCGCGCGGCAAACAAAATGCTGCGCCGAACCAAGCGCCGTCTGCCGCCGCCGGTGACCTCGTTTCAGGGCATTGTCGGGCGGGAGCCTGCACCGGTAGAGGGACGCGTCACCGCAATCCTCAAGCGCTTTCTGTACCGGATGCGCGTGCCGTTTATGCGGCTGTTCGACGATGCGAGAAACCGCTCGGAGATTGTGGCTACCTTTCTGGCTGTGCTGGAATTATCCAAGACCCGCCGAATCCGTTTGGAAGGGGACGGCGAGGAGATGGAGCTGATGCTGACAAATGACAACACAAAATAACGGCAGCATGACGGCGCTCGAGGCCGGATTGGAGGCTGTGCTGTTCGCGGCAGGCGATGCGGTTACCATCGAACGGCTGTCTGCGGCGCTCGAGGCCGCACCGGCAGAGCTGCTGGACGCGGCGGCTGCACTTGAGAACCGCTACGACTTCGAGAACCGCGGCATCATGCTGCTGCGTATCGAGGACAAGCTGCAGCTGGCGTCCCGGCCGATGTACGGGCCGTATGTGCGCCGCGTGACCGAATCGCGCAGACCGCCTGCGCTGTCGCCTGCGGCGCTTGAGGTGCTGACCATCATCGCATACCGCCAGCCGGTAACGCGCGCGTTCATCGACCAGCTGAGAGGTGTCGATTCATCGAACACGGTGAGCAGTCTGGCGGAAAAGGGGCTCATCGAGGAGGCCGGGCGGCTGGACGTGCCCGGAAAGCCCATGCTGTTCCGCACGACCGACCAGTTCCTGCGCAGCTTTTCACTGGCAAGCATCGAGGACCTTCCGGCGCTGCCCGCACTCGAGGAAAACGAGCAGATGGAGCTGAACATGGACGGCACGCTGCACGAGACACCGCCCGGCGAGCAGCTGCGCTTCTTGAACGGCGAGCCTGTGCCGCCGGAAACGGAGTGACCGCCTATGGGAACGGTTTTACTCTGGATTTTAGGCATTCTGCTTGGAATTGTACTGCTGGCATTGGTGATTGTGCTGGTGCTGCTGAACATTCGGGCAGGCATTGAAGCCGTCGGCGTGACCGGCGAGGTGAGCGTGGAGGCACGGTATGGGCCGGTTCGCATTCCGCTGTACCCGAGACCGCGCCACCTGAAAAAGAAAAAAGAGGAAACGGAAGCGGAGCAGAAGAAATCCGAGGAAAGTGAGAAGAAAAAGAGCGGCAAGTCCGGTCTCTCGCTGCCGAAGGACGGACTGGATGTCGGTGAGATCGCAGGCACGGTGCGCGATTTCCTCAGCGACCTGACCGACCGCCTGCGCATCAGCAGACTGCGGGCGCGCGTAGTTATCGGCACGGACGATGCGGCGCAGACCGGCATTCTGCTCGGGCAGGCAGCGGCGCTCTGCGGAATCGTTGTTCCATTTCTGGAGAATACTTTTGATATGCAGGATTACCATGTCAGCGCGGACGCGGACTTCAACGCCGACCATACCGAGTGGGCGTTTACTGTAAACTGCTCGATACGGCCGATATCGCTCATCAGAGTGCTGCTGCGGCATGGCAAGCCAATGTATCAGCTGTACAAGAAATATTTCAAATGATCAGTTAAAACGTATAAAGGAAGGCGAAAATTATGAGTGAACATCATCCTATCAGCGATTTGATGACCGAAACCATGTCCAAAATCAAGGAAATGGTGGATGTTAATACCATTATCGGCAACCCGATCGTAGCGGCGGACGGCACGACCGTTATTCCGGTCTCCAAGGTGTCGTTCGGCTTCGGCGCAGGCGGCAGCGAGTTCGCATCCAAGCACGCGGCAAGCGGGTCTCCGCTCGCGTTCGGCGGCGGCAGCGGCGCCGGTGTGACGGTTTCGCCGGTGTGCTTCCTTGTCATCGGCAAGGACGGCAGCGCCAACATCCTCGGCATCAACGCACAGGCGTCCGACACGGTGGATCGTCTGGTCGAGATGATTCCGGGTGCGATCAACAAGGTGTCCAATTTCGTCAGCGGCTTCAAGGGCAAGACCGAGGACGCAGCGACTGCTGAAGAACCCCTGTCCGGCGACGAATAAAACTGCGTTTTCCCGCAAAACCTACTCGCGTGAATGCTGAGTAGGTTTTGTTATGCGGGGAGTGGTGCAATGTGAAAAAGCTGTTTTGCGTGCTCGCGCTTTTGCTCGTTCTGCCGAGGGCAGGCGCGGTGAGCGCACGGGGGGCGGTCGTGATCGATGCGGACACGGGTGAAACGCTGTTCGAGCAGAACGCGGACAGCCGCCTGCCGATGGCGTCCACCACCAAGATCATGACCGCGCTCGTCGCGCTCGGCGAGGGTGACCTTGACCGCGTGTATACCGTAAAGCCGGGGTACGCCGCCGTGGAAGGCTCGTCCATGTACCTGAAAGCAGGTGAGACACTCTCGCTGCGGGATACGCTGTACGGACTCATGCTCGCGTCCGGCAACGACGCGGCGGTCGCCATCGCGGGAGAGTGCGGCGGCATGAACGCCTTCGTGGGCAAAATGAACGCCAAAGCGACGGAACTCGGTCTGACGGACACGCATTTCGACAATCCGAACGGCCTGCCGTCCGACACGCACTACACCACCGCACATGAGCTGGCCAAGATCACCGCGGCGGCGCTCAAGGACCCGGTGTTCCGGCAGATCGTCTCGACAAAAAGCTGCACGGTCAGCGGGCATGCGCTGAGCAATCACAACCGTCTGCTGAGCATGTACGACGGCGCGATCGGCGTGAAAACCGGCTTTACGCGGGCGGCAGGGCGGTGTCTGGTCTCGGCGGCGGAGCGCAACGGGCGCACCATCATCGCGGTGACGCTCAATGACCCGAACGACTGGAACGACCACATGGAGATGCTCGACGCCGGCTTCGCGCAGTACAGCGAGGTCACGCTGCATAAAGCAGGAGACACGATTGCAAATGCACGTGTGTTCGGCGGCGATACCGCGTCCGTGCCGCTCGCGGCGAAGAATACCGTGACGGCGTATCTGCTGCCCGGCGAGAAAGAGAAGCTGCAGCGCGTGCGCTACGGCGAGAAAATCTGCTATGCACCGGTCGTGAAGACGGCACAGGCGGGTTCGGTCGAATATCGGCTCGGGGATTGCGTGCTGGCACGGGATACGCTGGTTTACGGCGGGGAATCGCTGCTTCCGGCGGAAGAAAAATCCTTCGTTGAACGCATTATGGAACGGTTTAGAAATTGAGAATTGAAAATGGAGAATGGAGAATGACGCTATCCTTGCGCGAGTTCCATCCGCGTTGCGTCGGAATCGCCGCAGAGCGGCGTAATTATATTCCGCCTGTAAGGCGACACATTCATTTTCCATTAAAACAATAGAACAAAACGAAAGAGGTAACATAAATGGAAGAAAGACTGCAGAAATTACTGGCTCAGGCAGGCCTGTGCTCCCGCCGTGAGGCGGAGCGCTGGATCGATGACGGCCGCGTAACGGTAAACGGCAAAAAGGCTTCGGTCGGTGACAAGGCCGATCCGCGCCGTGACAAAATTTTCGTGGACGGCAAGCCTATCGGCGGTGCCGAGGAAAAGGTATACTTAATGCTGTACAAGCCGCGCGGCTATGTCACGACGATGAAGGACGAGCACGGCCGCAAGACAGTTGCCGACCTCGTGCGCGGCTGCGGCGCGCGTGTCGTGCCGGTCGGCCGGCTGGACTACAACTCCGAGGGTCTGCTGCTGCTGACCAACGACGGCGATCTGCTCAACGCGCTGACCCATCCGCGCCACGAGGTGGAAAAGCACTATGAGGTGCGCGTACGCGGCAATCTTGACAACATCCCGAAACTCGCAGAGCCGATGGAGATTGACGGCTACAGCATCCGTCCGGCAACGGTTGTTACCATTGACCGTGACGAAATCAGCGCGAAGCTGCGCCTGACCATCCACGAGGGCCGCAACCGCCAGATTCGCAAAATGTGCGAGAAGTGCGGTCTGGAGGTTCGCCGCCTCAAGCGCGTGGCAATGGGCACGATGCCGCTCGATCCGCACCTCAAGAGCGGCGCATGGCGCGAGCTGACGAATGACGAGATTGCGTATCTGCAGGACATCGCTGCCGATGTGCAGGAGAACCTCTGATCTTCTAAGGAAATCCCTGCCTTTTTGCAATTTGCACCCATATGCTCTTGCATTTTTTTGCAGGTTCACTTACAATAGTATCGTGCAAATGCAGGAATGTATGCAGAGAATGCAATGCAGGAGAGAGTATAATGAATGACCTGATCACAAAAATTCAAAGCGAGCTGCCCGGCTTTTCCAAGGGTCAGAAGCAGATCGCGCGTTTTATCTTAGAGCACTACGACAAGGCCGCGTTCATGACCGCGAGCCGTCTGGGTGTGACTGTCGGCGTGAGTGAAAGCACGGTCGTGCGCTTTGCGACCGAGCTTGGCTATGACGGCTATCCGCATCTGCAGCGTGCCCTGCAGGAGATGATCCGCAACAAGCTGACCTCGGTGCAGCGCATGGAGGTTGCGGGCGACCGCATGGGCGGCCGCGATGTGCTGCAGACCGTGCTGCACGCGGATACGGACATGATCCGTGTAACGCTCGACGAGATCGACCGCGACGCCTTTCAGGGGGCGGTGGACGCGCTCATGGGCGCCAAGCGGATCTATATCCTCGGTGTGCGCTCCTCGAGCGCTTTAGCCAGCTTTTTAGGCTTTTACTTCAACCTTCTGTTTGAAAATGTGACGCTTGTACATACGAACAGCGTCAGCGAGATTTTCGAGCAGGTGCTCCGTGTCGGACCGGGTGATGTGCTGTTCGGCATCAGCTTCCCGCGCTACTCCAAGCGCACGCTGAGTGCGATGAAGTACGCGCGCGACCGCGGTGCCCGCGTTATCGCACTGACCGACTCGCAGCTGTCACCGCTGGCGCGTGTGGCCGATCATGTGCTGCTCGCACGCAGCGATATGGCGAGCTTTGTCGATTCGCTCGTGGCGCCCTTGTCGGTCATCAACGCACTGATCGTGGCTGTCGGCATGAGCCGCCGCGATGAGATTGAGCAGACATTTAACAAGCTGGAGCGCATCTGGGAAGAATACGACGTATATGAAAAACCGGAGGACGATATAAATTGAACATTATCGTAATCGGCGGCGGCGCAGCCGGTCTGATGGCGGCAGGCACTGCCGCGGAGCAGGGCGCGCAGGTGACGCTGCTGGAAACCAACGAAAAAGTTGGCCGCAAACTGTTTATCACGGGCAAGGGCCGCTGCAACGTGTGCAATAACTGCGATGTGCAGGAGGTTCTGCGCAACGTGCCGGTCAATCCGCGCTTTCTGTATTCCGCGCTCGGCGGATTCGGTCCGGCGGACGTGATGGACTTTTTCGAGGACCATGGCGTTGCCCTCAAGACTGAGCGCGGCAACCGCGTGTTCCCGCAGTCGGACAAGGCAGCCGACATCATTGACGCGCTGTTCCTGTGGGTGAAAAAGGCGGGTGTGACCATCGTACATACGACCGCAGACGAGCTGCTCATCGAGGACGGTGTGCTCACAGGCGTTCGTGCCGGTCACAAGACCTATAAGGCGGATCGCATTATCGTGGCGACTGGCGGCGCATCCTATCCGCAGACCGGCTCGACCGGTGACGGCTATCGCTTCGCCAGACAGGCGGGACACACGGTTGTGCCCGCAAATCCGTCGCTCGTGCCGTTGGTCGAGGACGGCGACACCTGTCAAAAGCTGATGGGTCTCAGCCTGCGCAACGTGCAGCTGACCGTGTATGAAAACGAGAAGAAGCTCTACTCGGACTTCGGTGAAATGCTGTTCACGCACTTCGGTCTGTCCGGTCCGCTGGTGCTGTCCGCGAGTGCGCATATGCGCCATTTCGGCAGCAAAAAGTACCGTGTGGAGATTGATCTCAAGCCTGCGCTGGACGAAAAGACGCTCGACAAGCGTCTGCTCGCGGACTTTGACAAGCACAAGAACAGCGATTTTATCAACGCGCTCGGTGAGCTGCTCCCGAAGAAGCTGATTCCGGTGGTGATCGAAAAGAGCGGCATCGACCCGCGCGAGAAGGTCAATTCCATCACCAAGGCACAGAGAGCGGCGCTGCTGCGCGTACTCAAGGCGTTTCCGGTCGAGATTTCCGGCAAGCGTCCGATCGCCGAGGCGATTATCACCACGGGCGGCGTGTCCGTCCGCGAGGTCAGCCCGAAAACCATGGAGTCCAAAAAGCTGCCGCACCTGTATTTCGCAGGTGAGGTGCTCGATGTGGACGCCTACACGGGCGGCTTCAACCTGCAGATTGCGTGGTCCACGGGCCGTCTGGCGGGTCTGTCGGCTACGGAGGAGGAATCATGATGAAGTACATTTCGGTTGCCATTGACGGCCCGTCCGGGGCCGGAAAATCCACCGTGGCGCGTGCTGCCGCGGCAAAACTCGGCTATGTATATGTGGATACGGGTGCGATGTACCGTTCCATCGGTCTGGCGGTGTGCCGCAGGGGCATTGCCGGAGAGAATACGGCAGGTATTATCGCAACCCTGCCGGAGATTGCCATTCAGCTGACCTATCAGGACGGCGCACAGCACGTTCTCCTGAACGGCGAGGATGTCTCCGAAGCCATCCGTACACCGGAGATTTCGTACTACGCGTCCAAGGTATCCGCGGTGCCGGAAGTACGCCGGTTTTTGCTGGAAACCCAGCGCAATATGGCGAAAAACGGCAATATCCTGATGGACGGCCGCGACATCGGCACGGTCATCCTGCCGGATGCGCCGGTCAAGATTTTCCTGACCGCCTCGGCGCAGTCCCGCGCGGAGCGCCGCTATAAGGAACTGATTGAGAAGGGTCAGCAGGTGACGATGGACGGCATCCTGCACGATATCAACGAGCGCGACAGGCAGGACATGACGCGAGCCGTTGCGCCGCTCAAACAGGCGGACGATGCGGTTCTGCTGGATACGAGCAGCCTGACGCTCGAGGAGAGCATAGCGGCCGTTCTGCGTATTATTCGTGAAAAAACGGAGGAAAAGGCATGAAATTCAAGTACCACCGCTGGTTCCAGGCTCTGGTTGTGCCGCTGGTAGCGCTGGCGTTCCATATTTTCTTTGGCTACCGCGTGATCGGACGCGAAAACATCCCGGAGGGCGGCTGCGTTGTCTGTCCGAACCATGTGCAGCTGTCCGACCCGCCGTTTGCGGCGGTCGCACTCGGCGGCAAGACACCGATACGCCTGATGGCGAAAAAAGAGCTGTTCCGGAAGAAGATATTCGCATGGCTGATCGCGGCGCTCGGCGCTTTTCCGATCGACCGCGAGGGCGCGGATATCACCGCCATCAAGACCGCGCTCGGCTCGGTTCGTGCCGGTCAGAAGCTCATTATCTTTCCGCAGGGCACACGCCACGCCGCCGAGGGCGAAACCAAGAAAGGTGCGGCCATGCTGGCGGTCAAGACCCGGGCGCCGATCCTGCCGATGTATATCACCGAGAGCAAGCGTTTCCGCTGCAGAGCCACGGTCGTGATCGGCAAGCCGTTCACGCCGGATCCGAAGCAGAAGGACTACGGCCTGATCGCGGATGATATCCTGCGCCGCATCTACGCGCTGAAGGAGCAGGTATGAGCGTAACGGTAGCTAAAACCGCCGGATTCTGCTTCGGCGTACGCCGTGCCGTGGACCTCGCCGAGCAGCAGGCGAAAAAAAACGGAAAAATTTATGCCTATGGTGAAATCATTCACAACATGCACGAAATCGAGCGGCTGGAGAAACTCGGTGTGTACACCGCGTATGCGCTTGAGGACATTCCGGACGGTGCCGGCGTGCTCATTCGGGCGCACGGTGTACCACGAAATGTATACACGCTGCTTCAAGCAAAAAAGTGCGAAATATTTGATGCAACCTGCCCTTTTGTGCGGAAAATACACAAAATTGCGGATAAAGAGAGCGCGGACGGACGGCTGATCGTCATTCTCGGCAGCGCCGGACATCCGGAGGTTGTGGGCATTCAGGGCTGGTGCGGCGAGTCGGTCGTGCTCGAGGGCGAGGAGCAGGCGAGAGCCTTCTCGGAACGGCCTGAAATGGAAAATAAACCCATTTCTCTGGTTGCACAGACCACCGTTAACCGGTCAATTTGGAATATTTCCGTAGGACTTATAAAAAAAAGGTGTACAAACCTCAAAATTTTTGATACAATATGTAAAGCGACGGATGAGCGCCAGTCGGAGGCTCGTCTGCTTGCCGGTGTATCGGATCAAATGATCGTGATCGGAGATAAGAAAAGCTCCAACACCAAACGGCTGTATGAGATCAGCCGGTCGCTGTGCTCGGATGTGCGCTACATCGAAGACGCGGCAGAGCTTACTACGCAGGAGCTCGGGCAGCACCAGCACATCGGGATCACGGCGGGAGCATCCACACCGGCATGGATAATTAAGGAGGTCAGTAACATGATGAGCGAAGAAACCAAGATTGAAACTGGTGAGGACTTTGCAGCAATGCTGGAGGAGTCCTTCAAGACTTTAAATAATGGAGAAAAGGTAACCGGCACCGTTGTAGGTATTTCCAATAACGACGTACAGGTAGATCTGGGCGTTAAGCACACTGCGTATATCCCGCTGGGTGAGCTGTCTGACGACCCGAACTATGACGTAGCTGCCAACATCCACGTTGGCGACGAGATCGAGGCTGTTGTTGTTCGCGTAAACGACGGCGAGGGCACCATCACTCTGTCCAAGAAGCGCGTTGATCAGCTGAAGGGCTGGGAGACCGTTGAGAAGGCTTACGAGGAGCACACCGTTGTTGAGGGTGTTATCGTTGAAGAGAACCGCGGCGGTGTTGTTGCAACTGCACACGGCGTTCGCGTATTCATCCCGGCATCCCAGACCGGCGTACCGAAGGATCAGCCGATGAGCCAGCTGGTTAAGACCAAGCAGTCCTTCTATATCACCGAGATCAACCGTCAGCGCAAGCGCGTTGTTGGTTCTATCCGTGAGATCCAGAGAGAGGCTCGCAAGGCTGCTGCTGAGCAGATCTGGAACACCATCGAGATCGGCAACGAGTACGACGGCACCGTTAAGTCCCTGACTTCCTACGGCGCATTCGTAGACATCGGCGGCGTAGACGGCATGGTTCACATCTCCGAGCTGTCCTGGGGCCGCATCAAGCACCCGTCCGAGGTCGTTTCTGTTGGCGACAAGGTAAAGGTATTCGTTATCGGTCTGGATAAGGAAAACAAGAAGATCTCCCTCGGCTACAAGCGCGAGGAGGACAATCCGTGGAACGTATTCAAGTCCAAGTACGACATCGGCTCTGTTGCTGAGGTTAAGATCCTCAAGTTCATGCCGTTCGGCGCATTCGCTGAGATCGTACCGGGCGTTGACGGCCTGATCCACATTTCTCAGATCGCTGATCACCGCATTGCAAAGCCGGAGGACGAGCTGGAGGTTGGCCAGGTTGTCGAGGCTAAGATCATCGACATCAACGACGAGAAGAAGAAGGTATCTCTGTCCATCCGTGCTCTGCTCGAGGACGAAGAGGACTAATCCCTCTCCGGTTTCATAACAAGCGCAAAGAAGCACCTGTTTCAGGTGCTTCTTTTTTGCTTTGGGCAGCGCTTTGCAAGGTAGGAGTGAAATTTATTGATTTACCCATATCGTAGGGCAGGCTGACCACAGCCCACCGCACATAAGCGAGTGCACTCGGCTGCAACGGCGGGGTGAGGGCAGAAGGTGAATTGCGGCAAAGCCGCAAGAGAAGCCACCCTGGGGTGCCCCACCCTGCATGAAACGTAAACCACCATTCACTCCTATCTCCTCCCTCGACTGCATATACTGTCTGGGGTGGTATTATGCGGCGCAGACGGAAAAACGGCAGGAGACTGGCGCTTGCCATGCTGATACTGCTATTAGCGGTTTGTCTTGGTCTGCTGACCATACGCTTTCAGCGCATTTTCATGGAATATGCCGTCAACGTCTGCGAGGACAGCGCCATCAAGGAGATCAACACGCTGATGGAGGACGAGGTTTTCTCCCATCCGGACGAATTTGCCGACCTTGTGGTGCTTGAGCGCGACAGCGACAACCGCATCACGGCCTTGCGTACGGATATTATCGCAGTCGGAAAGGTGAAGGCGCGTATCGTCAACGGTCTGTTTGAACGGCTGGATTATCTGGAGGAAACGCAGACCGAGGTGCCGCTCGGCACGGTATTCGCGCCCAGTTTGTTTACCGGAATGGGCCCGAGGGTGAAGGTCGGTCTTGCGGGACTTGCTCAGATGGAGGCGCGGTTCGTCAGCGCGTTTACCTCGGCGGGCATCAACCAGACGCGCCACCGGATTCTCATCGAGGTGCACGCCGGCTTCCGCATTCTCACGCCGTTCGGCGGGGAAGACCGGGAAATCGTCTCGACGTACCCGGTCACGGACACGGTTATCGTCGGCACGGTGCCCGAACGGTACGCCTATATCAGCGGCTCCGGCTCTGATCTGCTCGGCGAAATCCGCGATTACGAGGAAAATTCGGATATTTCTCACGAAACTAGAAAATAATACTTCAAAAATATCGGATTATTTGGTATACTTAATCTGTGTGAGTATTTGCTCACACCAAAGGAGTTTTATTATGGACGTGCGTGAGCAGATTACCGCTCTGCGGGAGCAGCTGCGGTATCACAACGAAAAATACTATAACGAGGACGCGCCCGAGATCACCGACTATGAGTACGACATGCTGCAGCGTCAGCTTCGCGCGCTCGAGGCCGAGCATCCGGAGATGGCAGACGCGAACTCTCCGACCCAGCGGGTCGGCGGCACGGCGAGCAGCCGGTTTGCCAAGGTGACGCACGCCTACCCACTCGAAAGCCTGCAGGATGTTTTCTCGTTTGACGAACTCGGCGAGTTCTATTCCCGTGTGGAGAATGCCGTCGGACAGGCGGAGTACGTTGTCGAGTACAAGATCGACGGCCTTTCGGTCGCGCTCGAATATGTGGACGGCGTGTTCGTCCGCGGTGCGACACGCGGTGACGGTCAGGTGGGCGAGGACGTAACCAAGAACCTCAAAACCATCAAGGACATCCCGAAAAAGCTGGAGAACGCACCGCCGCATCTCATTGTGCGCGGTGAGGTCTACATGAAAAAGTCTGTGTTCGACGCACTCAACGCCGAGCTGGAGCTGCATGAAAAGCCGCTGCTTGCCAATCCGCGCAACGCGGCTGCCGGCTCTCTGCGGCAGAAGGACAGCAGGATAACGCGCGAGCGCAGGCTGTCCATCTTCTGCTTCAACATTCAGAACAGCGACGAGCTGCCGATGGAAAGCCATGTGCAGGCGCTTGATTACCTCAAGGGCCTCGGCTTTCCGACAAGCCCGCGCTATCCGGTCTACACCGACCCGCAGGACGTGCAGCGCGAGATTGAGAACATGGGCGAGACCCGCGGTGAGCTGGATTTCGACATTGACGGTGCTGTTGTCAAGGTCAACTCCTTCGCGCAGCGTGAAACGCTCGGCTCGACCGCGAAATTCCCTCGGTGGGCGGCGGCGTACAAGTACCCACCCGAGGTCAAGCAGACGCTTCTCAAGGATATCGTCATCACGGTGGGACGCACCGGCGTGCTGACACCGAATGCCGTGCTCGAGCCGGTACGGCTTGCGGGTACAACGGTTTCGCGTGCAACGCTGCACAACCGCGATTTTATCCGTCAGCTCGATGCCCGCGTGGGCGACATTGTTTCCGTCCGAAAAGCCGGAGAAATCATTCCGGAGATCATCGGCGTGGAAAAGGACCGGCGCCCGCTGGATTCCGTGCCGTATGAGTTCCCGAAGTTCTGTCCGGTGTGCGGTGCGCCGGTGTACGACGATGAGGACGAGGCGGCTATCCGCTGCACGAGTGCCTCGTGTCCGGCGCAGCTGCTGCGCAACCTGATGCACTTTGCGTCGCGTGACGCGATGGACATCGACGGCTGCGGCGAGGGCAACCTGCAGAAGCTGATCGACGCCGGACTGGTCAAGTCGGCGGCTGACCTGTACGACCTGACGGTCGAGCAGCTGCTGCCGCTCGGCAAAAAGGTGGACGTCTGGGCGAACAACCTTGTCCGCTCGATTGAAGCGAGCAAGACCCGCGACCTGTCGCGGCTGCTGTTCGCGTTCGGCATCCGGCATGTCGGCCAGAAGGCGGGCCGCATCCTGAGCGACCATTTCGGCTCGCTTGATGCGCTGCTGACTGCGCCGGTCGAGGAGATGACCGAGATCCGCGACATCGGACAGACCACCGCGGAGAGCATCGCCGCCTGGCGGGAGCTGCCGCAGTCGCATACGCTCATCGAGAAGCTGCGCGCACACGGCGTCAACTTCATCGGTGAAAAGACCGCAAAGAGCGACCTGCTCGCCGGAAAGACCATTGTGGCAACCGGCAGCCTGACGCTCTATACCCGCAAGGAGATCAACGATCTGATCGAGTCTCTCGGCGGCAAAGCGGCCGGTTCGGTCTCGAAAAAGACCAGCTATGTCGTCGCAGGCGAGAATGCCGGCAGTAAGCTGCAGAAGGCGGCAGAGCTGGGAATCCCGGTCTTGACGGAAGAAGAATTCCGCACGATGATAACCAATGCAGAGTAGGCATAATTGAAAATGGATAATTGAAAATGGAAAATGAATGTACGGCGCATAGCGCCGATATTAAATAATCGCGCAAGGCGCGATACCTTAATTCTCCATTATCCATTCTCAATTTTCAATTACAAAGCGATTTCAGAATAAATATAAATGGAGGAGAATTGATATGGCAATTTCCAGAAAAGAAATTGAGCACATCGCGTCCCTGGCACGTCTGGATTCGACCGGCGGCATTTTCGACCGTCTGGCCGATGACATGCAGGGTATCGTCGCAATGGTGGACAAGCTGGCTGAGCTTGATCTGGGCGATATCACCGATGTTATCAACACCGAGCGCAAGAATGCGTTCCACGAGGATGAAGTGATCCAGGAATTCACGCCGGATGAGCTGATCGAGCCGAATGCACCGGACTTCCAGTGCGGCGGCGTAGCAGTTCCGCGTGTTGTCGAGTAAGGAGGGGACAGAATCATGGCACTTTACGAAAAAACTGCGTCCGAGCTGTCCGAGCTGCTCGGCAAAAAGGAAATCTCCGCAGTAGAGCTGGCAAAGGACGTTTTTGCCCGCACCAAGGCGGTAGAGGATAAGGTTCAGGGCTACGTTACCGTAGCCGAGGAGTCTGCGCTGGCACAGGCAGAAGCGGTTGACAAGAAGCGCGCGAGCGGCGATACGCTGTCCGCGCTGGCCGGTATCCCGATCGCCATTAAGGACAACATCTGCACCAAGGGCACGCTGACCACCTGCGCGTCCAAGATGCTGGCGGGCTTCAAGCCGCCGTACAATGCAACCGTTATGGAGAAGCTGATTGCTTCCGATGCGGTCATCACCGGCAAGGCCAACATGGACGAGTTCGCAATGGGCTCCTCCTGCGAGAATTCGGCTATGCACCCGACCCACAACCCGCATGGTCTCGACCGTGTACCGGGCGGCTCGTCCGGCGGCTCCGCTGCTGTTGTTGCAGCAGGCGAGGCTCCGCTGGCGCTCGGCTCGGATACCGGCGGCTCTATCCGTCAGCCGGCGTCCTTCTGCGGCGTTGTCGGCCTCAAGCCGACCTACGGTGCGGTTTCCCGTTACGGTCTGATCGCATTCGCATCTTCTCTCGACCAGATCGGCCCGTTCGGCCGCTCCATCGAGGACGCAGCCATGCTGCTCGATGCGGTTACCGGTCACGATCCGCTGCACGATTCCACCTCTGTCAAGACCCCGTTTGAGGGTTCGCTGCGCGCAAACCTGAACGCAGACGTCAAGGGTCTCAAGATCGGTCTGCCGAAGGAGTATTTCGGCGAGGGCATCTCGGATGCCGTTCGCAAGAATGTTATGGCGGCTGCAGAGGCGTACAAGGCACTCGGCGCAGAGGTATTCGAGATCTCTCTGCCGCTCGTTGAGTATGCACTGCCGATCTACTACATCCTCTCTTCTGCAGAGGCTTCCTCCAACCTTGCCCGTTTCGATGGCGTAAAGTACGGTTACCGCACCCCGAACGCGGGCGATGACATCATCGAGCTGTACACCAAGAGCCGTTCCGAGGGCTTCGGCGCCGAGGTACAGCGCCGCATCATGCTGGGCACCTACGTTCTGTCCTCCGGCTACTACGATGCGTACTACAAGAAGGCTCGTGCCGCACAGCGCAAGATCCGCGAGGAGTTTGCAAACGCATTTGAGAAGTGCGACGTCATCCTGACGCCGGTTGCGCCGACCACGGCTTACGAGATCGGCTCCAAGACCACCAATCCGCTCGAGATGTACGCAGGCGATATCTGCACGGTTTCCGTCAATATCGCCGGTCTGCCGGGTCTGGTTCAGCCGTGCGGTTTTGATGAGAACCACATGCCGGTCGGCATGCAGCTCATCGGTCCGCGCTTCGGCGAGCAGACGCTGCTGAACGCCGGTCTGGCTTTTGAGCAGGCGTCCGGTCTCAAGAACATCATCGCTGCACTGTAAGGGAGGAAGACAAACATGAAATACGAAGCTGTCATCGGTCTGGAAGTGCATGCGGAGCTGTCCACCAAGAGCAAGATCTACTGCTCGTGCTCCACTGGCTTCGGCGCACCGATCAACACTCACACCTGCCCGGTTTGCACCGGTATGCCGGGCGCACTGCCGGTACTCAACAAGCAGGTTGTACACTACGCCGCCAAGATGGGCAAGGCTACCGGCTGCACCATCAATCAGCTGTGCAAGGCTGACCGTAAGAACTATTTTTACCCCGATCTGCCGAAGGCGTATCAGATTTCCCAGTTTGATGTGCCGATCTGCGAGAACGGCGAGGTATTCTTCTATGTGGACGGCGTGAAGCATTCCTGCCGTCTGGAGCGCATCCACTTCGAGGAGGATGCGGGCAAGCTGCTGCATGACGAGATTGACGGTACCATCGTTGACTTCAACCGCTGCGGTGTGCCGCTGATCGAGATGGTAACCCGTCCCGACCTGCATTCCTCTGCCGAGGCAAAGGAATTCCTCGAAATGATCAAGACTACGCTGTCCTACCTCGATATCTGCGACTGCAAGATGGAGGAAGGCTCCATCCGCTGTGACGTTAACGTTTCCATCCGTCCGGAAGGCTCCACCGAGCTGGGCACCCGCGTTGAGATGAAGAACATCAACACCTTCTCCGGTGCGGTCCGTGCGATCGATTACGAGATTGCACGCCAGATCGAGGTTGTAGAGAACGGTGGCGAAATCCAGCAGGAGACCCGCCGCTGGGACGACGTTAAGCTGAAGAACACGGTAATGCGTACCAAGGAAGATGCGCAGGACTACCGTTACTTCCCGGACCCGGACCTGATCGCCGTAGAGATCTCCGACGAGTGGCTGCACCAGATCGAGAGCGAGGTTCCGGAGCTGCCGATTACCCGTTACGAGCGTTACCTCAACGAGTACGGCATGACTGCCATGGAGGCGCGTCTGCTGTCTGACAGCTTTGAGAAGGCTGAGCTGCTCGACGCTGCCGCAAAGCAGGTTAAGCCCAAGGCTGCCGCAAACTGGATCCTGTCCGATATCTCCAAGTACCTGAACGACAAGGGCGTAAGCCTCCGCGAGACCAAGATGACCGCAGACAAGCTGGTTGCTCTGGTCAAGCTGATCGAGGCGGGCACCATCTCCGGTAACGCCGGCAAGAAGGTTCTGCCGAGCATGTTCGAGACCGACGAGACCGTTGAGGCCATCGTTGACCGCATGGGTCTCAAGCAGGTATCCGACGAGGGCGCTATCCTCGCCATCGTACAGGACGTTATCGCCAAGAACGAAAAGGCTGTTGCCGACTTCAAGGCAGGCAAGAATGTTACCGGCTTCCTCGTAGGCCAGTGCATGAAGGCTTCCAAGGGTCAGGGCAACCCGCAGATCATCAACAAGCTGATCGCATCCGAGCTGGCAAAGCTGTAATTCAGCTTAAAACCGAATTGATACAAGAGGATACAGAACGGTACTGTTCTGTATCCTTTTTGTGCTTTTGGGGGAGAAATTTGTCGGAGAGAACGGTTGCATTGGGGAAAATGTTGTAAATCGACAGATATAGGAGCTATTATGTATAAATGGATATGTAGGCATCGACCGGATGAAAAATATAGAAAAGAGTAAAAATGGAATTTGACAGGTGGAGGAATGCATATAACGGATTGGCTGGAAATGCTGTGCTGAGGCACTGCTGGCGGTTGTGCTCCTGTGTGCTGCGCTGCGGCAGGGATACGCTGCCGCAGGGCGAGCTTTCGCAGGCAAATCTTCTGCACGAGAGCAGCGGAACCATGCTGAATATACACACAGAACAGGAAAAGTCGGCCTATCTGCGTGGATTTACCGGCGGAAAATATGAAAATGGCACATGGAAGCCGGTGCCGGATGCCGCCTACGGCGGAGAGAATATCGGCATGCTGGACTGGCTGCAGACACAGGGCTTTGACCCGTTCACGCAGTCGGCGGCATATTACCGGCTGACCGGCGATGCACCGGAGGCCAACACGGTCTAGGTATCGGTGCAGAACGCTTCGCGCGACGCGGTGTATGCACCGGCTTCGATGGAAAAGGTAACGGACGGTGACGTGCACGAACGCAGAGACGCGCTGCTCAAGGGGCGCGGTCTGTTCGGTACCCGCAATTATACGGTGACCGAGGTTTCGGGTACGCAGCCGTCGGAGCTCATGGTCGCGGAGAGCTGGGTCAGCAACCCGCAGACCGAGGAGCAGACAGCCTATGCGGAAGCAGAGTCGGTCTATCGCAGCTTTGTGTATGATGCATATACCGCAGCGGACGAGAAACTGCTGCCTGTGCTGAACCGTCTGTTCTGGCAGGATTATGATGATGAAAATGACGGTGTTTACAGTGCGCTCAGCCGCATCCGCGAGGTGCTGAAAGCGCAGGTGCGCTACAGCGAGACTGCCGAAGCCGCACCGGATAATGCGGACCCGATTGCATATTTCCTGACAGACTCGCGGAAGGGCAATGCAGTGCTTTATGCCTCGGCGACCGTGCAGGCGCTGCGGGCGTACGGCATTCCCGCACGTTACGCGGAAGGCTACTATCTGCCGATTGCCAAAACGCAGAGCAGCGCGGACGGAACAGCTGCGCTGACCGGTCAGGACGCACATGCGTGGGCTGAGGTCTATTTTGACGGTATCGGCTGGCTGCCGGTCGATGCGACACCGGGCTATTATTTTGATGCGGTTGCGCTGCAGCAGATGGTCAGCCTGCCGGATACGGTGCGCAAAACTGCGGCTATCGACGAAGATCGGTCGGGTGCGGATCAGGTGGTCGAGCCGTCCGGCACTGGTGGTTCCGAGCAGTCCAAGCCGCTGACTGTGGTGAAAAACGTGGCTGCAGTTGGATTCGGTATTGCCGGCACCGTTATTCTGCTGTTCACGCTGTTGCTGTGCGCGATGGAGCTAACACGCGCGTTCCTGCTGTGGCATGCGGAATGCAGACGGCGCAGAATGTCGATCGAGGAGCGTGTGCGGCAGTCGCAGAAGCTGATGTTCAAGCTGCTTTCCCTCTGGGGAATTGACGCGGCGCTCGGCTGGGAGACCTCGGCGACCGATAAGGCGCTTGCGGACACGCTGCCATCGGTTAAGCCCGGAGAGTACGAGCGTGTGAACGGTCTGCTTGAGAAAACCATATACGGCGGCATCGCGCTTGAGCCGTTCGAGGAGCGTGCGCTCGATCTGTTCGTGCAGCGGCTTTGGGGAAGAAATGTGAAGAAAAGCTGGAAAATGCGCCTTAAACTGCGGTATGCGTGCTTGCTGGCGGCGAAATAAGAAGAAATCCCGAGGCGATAGGCTTCGGGATTTTACTATTGCTGCAGCAGACGGAAGGCGCAGAGCAGCAGTTCCTCGCGCGTATGCAGCTGTGCGCTGTGCGGAAGAATGCGCTGCCGGATTTCCGGAGAAAGTGCGCAAAAACAGGCGTTAGCCGTTTGATCAATGGATAGCAGTGCTGTAAGATTGCAGAAATACTTCATGGAAATTCACCTCGGGACTCAGTATGGACAAGGGGAGAGCAAGCTATACGCAAAAACTTTTGGGAAAAATGAAAAAATGTGTTGACAAAGCGTATCGGGAGAGGTATACTAAATAAGCTGTTGATGAGCAGTTAAAAACAACGAAAAGTTGTGAAAACTCTTTGAAAACAGCAGATTGTACCTTGTAAATTAAACAACGATGTGCTTAAACTTTTGTTCGATATGAACAAGGTTGTAGTGCGAACCTGAAATTTCGAGAGTTTTTTACTCTTGGTAAATC
>SKED01000957.1_pt1 | contig 28396 bp, 20 predicted proteins | sample 4826651 | NCBI WGS metagenome assembly SKED01 (sample SAMN11008818, study PRJNA524170) | human gut metagenome | biome: Human fecal sample; material: Feces; isolation source: fecal sample from pouch patient p19 | host: Homo sapiens | place: Israel: Tel-Aviv | collected 2016-06-28 | reverse complement strand
CTAACCAGAGTAATTGTATTAAAGTTGGTGAATCATTAACGGTTAAGAATACAAAAGTTAAATCAATAACTGTATATAAAGATTGGAATGATAATGATAATCAGGATAATCTGCGAGATGATGAAACAACGATAACTGTTCAGTTAAAGGCAAATAATAAACCTGTAGGAAGTGCAATTACACTTGGCAAAAATAATAAAGTAAGTATTAATGGTGAAGAAAAATTATGGGCGTATACATGGAAAGACCTTCCTATATATGAGAATAGTACACCTGTTAATTATACTATTGAAGAAACTGCAATTATTACTGGTGAAAAAAATATTACTATTGGAGACTCTAAAGGATACTTTTATACATCTGAAGTGGACACAACATTATCCAATGACCAATCAACAGTGTATAAGTTGACTAATACACATACACCTGGGGTAAAATCATTGTCTGTGAAAAAACAGTGGATTGACAATGAGAATCAGGATGGAAAACGTCCACAGTCTATAAAAGTAAAATTAACTGCTAAAGCTAATGAATCAGAAATAACAGAAATTAAAGATAATGCAGGCAATGTAGTTACTACAGATGTAACACTTAATGCAGACAACCAGTGGTTTGCAACGTGGAATAATTTACCTGAATATCTGAATGGTAAAAAAATTACTTACAAAGTAACAGAAGAGTCTACTGTTGAAGGTTATAACACACAGTATAGTTATGATGAAAAATTAGAGGGTTATACTGTTGAAACTGATGGAACATATGGTGATAAGGATACTGTCTATATTAAAAATATTCATGAATCTGAAAAAACATCATTACAGGTTTCAAAAGTTTGGAATGATAAAAATTCACAGTTTAGACCATCAGAAGTTTCTGTTATCTTGCAGAAGACAGTAGAGAAAAGTAGCGATGTAACTGATGTTGAAACTGTTAAGTTGGGTAAAAATAATGGCTGGACAAAAACTTGGAGTAATTTACCTGTATATGAAAACGGAAAGAAGATTAGCTATTCTGTAAAAGAAAATTCGGTTAATGGTTATACTTCCAAAATTGATCGAATTACAGGAACAGCAGGAAAAACAACTGAATGGAAATATACAATTACGAATACTCCTGGAAATAACAAAATAAATTTGGTTGTTAATAAGACGTGGAATGATGACAGTAATCGTGATGGATTAAGAGATGCTGTAGAAGAAATTGTTTTGTCGTTACAGAGATCTGTAAAATCCGGAAATGATTATAGCGATTTTGAAGAGATTAAAAGTTATACAGTTCCGACAAAGGATCAGACGACTACATGGGAAAAAATCTGGAAAGATCTTGACAAATATGCATATGGAGAATTGATTCGTTATAGAGTTGTAGAAACTATTACTTATAAAGATACTGTTGAAAGTAGAAGATATATAACAAAATATAATAATCAAGATAACGCCTATGTAACAGGAGAAAATCCTACAATTAATATTTCTAATATTTATACATCAGAAACTACTGATATATTTGTTACGAAGATATGGAATGATGATGATAATGTAGCTGGTTTTAGAAATAAGATTAATTCAATAGTATTAACTCCTAAAAAATATGTGTATAATGCGGATAAAAAAGATTATGTTTTAAGTCAGGAATCAGTTGGTGATATTCAAACTGTAACAGGTGATGAAATAATCGGTGATTGGACAAGACAGTGGAACAACCTTCCTAAATATGAAAATGGAAAGTTGATTAAATATTCCGTAGAGGAGACCATCAGATATAAGGATAGCATAGAGCCAAAATATAGTACATCATATAGTCCGGCGAATGTTACAGGCGATAGTAGCGATAAACAGATAAAAATTACAAATAAATATGTTCCTGAGAAAATTTCTATAACAGTCAAAAAAACATGGGATGATGATAGTAATAAGGATGGTCTTAGAAACAAAATTCAGAGCATTACTTTACAATTGCAGAAAAAAGTGGGTAATACATCATGGAGTGATGTAGGAGAAGCTCAAGCAGTTGATTTGGATTTAACAAAGAATGTTCAAGATAATTGGTGTAAATGGAGTAAACTTAATAAATATGAGTATGGAGAGTTAGTTCAGTATAGAGTTAAGGAAAACATTATATATGACGGCACTCAAGGAGAAAGGCAGTATAAAACATATTATAACAATACTTCCATTGATGCTTTTAGTGTTACGGGTGAAAGAAGCAATGATATAACTATTGATATTAAAAATAGCTATGTTCCTGAAGAAATTTTTGTAAAGGTAAAAAAAGAGTGGAACGATGATAATGATAGAGACAGATTAAGAAAAAATATCGAATCTATCAAGTTTACACTCCAAGTATCCGTAAAAGGCGAAAATGATTGGAAAGACTTAGATACTAAGACGGTTTATCTTCCGGCAAGTAATTCGAATTATAATGATGAAACAGACTATAATATTAAAGATTATGAAATAGAACGATCTTGGGAACATTTGTCGAAGTATAAAAATGGTGGAAACCTTCTTGAGTATAAGGTTGTAGAACAAGTAAACTATAAGGAAGGTACAACGTCCGAATCTAAGTATGATAAAGCAACATATACTGATAATATTTCAGATAAAGGTGGAACAATAATTGTTACTAATACTCATCATCCAGCACTTGTTTCTGTGAAAGTAAACAAGACTTGGGTAGATGACAATAACCGTGATAATTATCGCCCGGAGAATTTGCCTGTAACATTAAATAAAGTTGTAACTAATGGGGATGGAGCAAGTGAGTTTGAACCAGTAACAGACTTCCCTGATTCAGATACTGAAGCTAATGTGAAACTTAATGCAAACAATAACTGGTCATATGAATGGGCTAAACTTTACAAGTATGAGAACGGTAAAGAAATTAAGTATCAGGTAACAGAAAATATGCCGAAGGATGTAAAAGATAAATATCAACCAGATATAAAGAAAACATCAGAAGGAACTGTTACAACATTTGCATTTACCAATACACATGAAACAGATAAAACGCAGCTTACAGTTGTAAAGAACTGGATTGACGAGGGTGAAAATGATAAACATCGTCCAAAAGAAATCAATCTGGAACTTACAGCAGATGGTAATAAAATCGCAGATATTAAATTGAATGCTGGTAATAACTGGACATGGACATCTGGCGATTTGGATATGTATAGTGCTCATACAGAGGAAAATGCCGGAAAAGATAACCGTATAGTTTATAAGGTAAAAGAAACTACTTCATTTGCTGAAGGAACATATGAAGTGTCTTATCAGTATACAGATGGACAAGATATTGTTAAGCCTAAAGAAAAAGCATGGACAATATGTACAGTAACTAATAAACGAGAGACAACTACAACAAAGGTTCTCCTTTACAAATACTGGTATGATAACAATAATGCTAACAGACCGGAAGAAGCAACGTTCCAGTTGACAAAACAGGTTTGGGATGGTGAAAAGTATGGTAAACCAGTAGATGTAGAAGGCACCAAAAAAACAATTAAAGGTTCCTCTTCTATTCATTTATGGCAGACTTCATGGGAAGGCCTTCAGAAACAGGAAAATGGAAAAGATATTATTTATGCTGTAAAAGAGCTTAATGTACCAGCTGGATATACTGCTGTTATTACTGGCGAAAATAATATTTATACGGCGACTAATATTCTTTCTACTATTGAATTCCATAAGATGGATGCAACTGGTTCTCAGGAACTTGAAGGCGCTAAAATGGAATTGTATATCTATGATGATAACAATAAGAGAGGATCAGAACCTCTTGTACGTTGGACATCTGGAAAAACACCGTATGTAATAACCAGCGATAAATATCCACAACTTGTCCCTGGAACGAAGTGTGCGTTGGTAGAAACAGCAGCACCGGATGGCTACACAATTACAAAGGACGTTGAGTTTACAATCAATTCTGATGGTAAAGTACAGTCCGTATATATGTATGATGGTGCTACAGAGTTTAAAGTCTCCAAGAAAACTATCACTGGAAGTAGTGAAGAAGGACTTGCGGGTGCAAAATTACAGATTACGAAACCGGATGGAACTATAGTTAAGGTTGGTGACGGAGAAGATTTCTGGATATCTGACGGAAAGACTAAGACTATTACTAATCTTGCCGCAGGCAGTTATGTACTTAAAGAACTGTCTGCACCAGTAGGATATTATCGGGCAGATGATATTGTATTTGAAATAACCGAAAACGGTGAAGTAAAAGTTAAGACTACTGAAGGTTCAGAAACAATCGACAATAAAGAGATTACTATGATTGACTATCCGGTCAAAGTTTCTATCAGTAAGAAAGATGTTACTGGAGAAAATGAGCTTGAAAATGCGAAACTTGCACTTTATCATGTCACCGATGAAATTGATTCAGATACAAATCAGAAGAAGGAAGAACTTGTTGAAGAATGGACTTCAGGAAAAGAACCAAAAGTCTTTGAGAATCTGATTATTGATGATGAATATGTATTAAAAGAAGTAGAAGCGCCTAGCGGTTATGGATATGCAGCAGATGTGCGATTCACTGTAAAAGGTGATAAAGACGAATCAGTTGTAAATCATGTACAGAGTGTTGCTATGTATGATGGCAGACACAATATCCAGATTGCCAAAGTTGTTGCAGGAGAAGAGGGTGTTTATACTAATATTCCTGGAGCAAAACTTCAGATTAAGAAGGGTGATGAAGTAATTGAAGAATGGGTATCTGAAACTACTCCACATGTTGTTATTGATAAAGATAACAAGATTGTAGCTGGTGAAACATATACGCTTCATGAAGCTAGTGTTCCGGCGGGATATGTGCAGGCAGCAGATATTGCATTTACAGTTACGAAAGATGGCAAAGTAGTTTATGAAGGAAAGGCTGATACAATAGCAGGTTCTTTAATTAATATGATTGATGAACCGCAGACAGTTACAGTCCTTAAGACTAAGGAAGATGGAGTAACACCTCTGGCTGGAGCAAAACTTCAGATTGTTGATTCTTCTAAGGATAAAAACGATGAAGGTTATGTTGTAGAAACTTGGACATCAGGAGAAACAGCACATACAGTCGAGGCAAAACTTTCAGGAGATAAAACCTATTATCTTGAGGAAGTGAATGCACCGGCTGGTTACACTATTGCAGAAAGACAAAAGATTGATCTTGATTCAACAACAAAATTAATCAGTGTTGTAATGAAAGATGCACAGACTAAAGTAACTATCAGCAAGAAAGCAATCACCGGTACAGATTCTATCGGTGGTGCAGAACTTAGAGTTATCGACAAAGACGGCAAAGTAGTTGTTGAAAAATGGACAACTAAAGCTGGTGAAGACACAACAGTAACAGGTGTATTCAATGTTGGTGAGACATATACTCTTCAGGAAGTTACACCACCGACAGGATATGCAAAGGCAGCAGGCATTAACTTTACTCTGAATAAGAAAGGTGAAATCGTTATTAACGATAAGACTGAGACATCAGTAGTAATGCGAGATGCCAAACTTCAGATTAAGGTAAGCAAGAAGGATATCACCGATACAGATGAACTTCCGGGAGCAGTCCTTCAGATTCTGGATAAAGCAGATAACAGCGTGATTGCAGAGTGGAAAACTACAGACAAACCTGTAATCATTACAGAAAAAGACTGCAAGAAACCACTTGTTGCAGGCAACACCTATATTCTTCACGAGAAGACAGCACCGGACGGTTATGCATATGCAAAGGATGTTGAGTTTACAGTTCATGTAGATTCCATCGAAGGCAATGAGCAGTTAGTAACCATGCACGACGCTAAAAATGTAGTAGTAGTTTCCAAGACAGACCTGGCAGGTACCAAGGAGCTTCCTGGAGCGAAATTACAGATTCTGTCCAGCGATGGTAAGACAGTTCTGGAATCTTGGACTTCTACAAATGAGGAATATAAAGTAACTAAGAAACTTAAAGCAGGTGAATCTTACATCCTTCGTGAGATCGAAGCTCCGGACGGATATGCGATTGCAGATGATGTGAAGTTCACAGTAAACAAAGATGGTTCTACAACGAAAGTTGTAATGAAAGATGCACAGACAAGCGTAACAGTAAGCAAGACAGACCTGACAGGCGAGAAAGAGATCGCAGGTGCGAAACTTCAGATCCTGAACAAGAATGGCAAGGTAATGGAAGAATGGACATCTGATGGTAAGACTCATGCAGTTACAGCAGCACTTGTTGCAGATGTAACTTACATTCTTCATGAAGTAAGTGCTCCGGCAGGATACAGAACAGCTAAAGATATTGAATTTACTGTTGATAAGACAGGAAAGACAACCAAGGTTGTAATGAAGGATGCTCCGACTAAAGCAAGTATCCTCAAGACTGACGAGAGCGGCAAAGCACTCAGCGGTGCACAGCTCGTAGTGAAAGACTCCACCGGCAAGGAAATTGACAAGTGGACATCTGACGGCAAAGCTCATGAGATCACAGGTCTCCTCACAGTAGGAGAGACCTACACATTAAGTGAGGTTTCAGCTCCGTCCGGTTACACCGTAGCTCCGGACCAGACATTCAAGATGGAAGACAAAGACGTAATCGAAGTTACTATGGTTGACTACCAGGCATCTGGTTCCGGTCAGATCACAGTAACCAAGAAAGTTACTTACGCAAATGGCGGTGATTTCATAGACCTGATCGCTCAGGACGATACCTTCTATGTAAATCTGTTTACAGATGCAGCAGGTAAGTATCCATACAAGGGAGCTCTCCCACAGGCCATTCATCTGGTAAATGCTTCCGCAGGAAGTGTAACATTCAGTGATCTGGCACAGGGTACCTATTATGTATATGAGACAGATGCAAACGGCAATGTGATTAATCTTGATCAGCAGGGTATGCACAATGGATCACAGTTTATGTGTACAGTTGATGGCGGTTCCAATATCGTGAAACTGGATCTGAAAGCTGGTCCTAAGGAAGGTGCTGTAAACCTGGAGAATGTATTCTTTGATATTCCTACAGGTTATTCCTATAAGGGCGAGATCAACATTAACAAACAGGTATTGAAAGGTACCACACAGACAACTACGGACGATACGTTCTATGCAGGTGTCTTTACAAAGGGCGATGATGGTGTTTATAATCTGTTCACGGTAGTAACGCTGGTACAGAATGACACAGTTACTGTTGAGGTTCCTCTTGGAGGCAAAGACGGTACAGAGCCGATCAACTACTACATTCTGGAAACAGATGCGGATGGAAATATTCTTGACCTTGATGTCTTTGAATATGAAGTAACCGGTGAAGGTACAGTTGCTTTAAGTAAGGATAACCTGGCCGGTAACATCAACCTTGTAAACAAAATTCCGGAAGATACAGACGGTAAGCTTCGCGTACAGAAGACTGATGGAAATGGTGTCGGTCTTGCGGGTGCAAGTTTCAGACTGACTGATGAGGACGGATCTGTGATCGATGAGTGGACATCCGAGGCAAGTGCTCATGAATTAGAACTTGAACCGGGTACCTACACTCTGACAGAGGTTCAGGCTCCGACCGGATATACAGGTGCAGGAAGTGTAACGATCAAAGTTGATGATGATTATAACTTCTCTGTAAGTGGAGAAATTGATTATTCTTACAAGGGTGGCCTGCTTAAGATCGTCAACAAAGCCACACCGAGTACTCCGTCATCAGGAACTCCTGCAAGCGGAGGTTCAACACCGGCTTCCTACAGCAGTGCACTCAGTGGAAAGGTAGCAGTCAAGACCGGCGATAACACCCCGATCGGTGCTTATGCAGCAGTTTTTGTAATCGCAGCCCTTGCCATTGCAGGCGGAATCTTCTACAAGAAGAAAAGAAAAAATGATAAATAAGTAACACCAGAGCGGAGTCCGTTTGCGGGCTCCGCTTTTCATATGTGCACAGTGACGTTCTGTTTGACAATCTCTCCACTGGTTCATATAATGAAATACAAGACATAACTGCCAGCCTGTAGAAAGGACTGGCAGTATATGACTTTACCATAAGCAGAGCGAGAGCGGGGGAGAGCTGCGTATGAAAAGATTTGATGATAAGAACGGCACAGATGATAAAAAGAAGCGAAAGCGGGTTCTGTTTATGGCAGGACTGATTGCAGTGATCATCATTACAGCTGCCTTATTTTATTTTAACAGTTTTGTGATGGAAACAGAGAATTCCAGAGCCAGAGATTCTCTTCTGGAATGGACAGAGCAGAATGCAGCACTTGTCGGAAGCCGGATTGATATGTACTATGATCTTCTGGAGTGTGCGGCAGATTATATCAGTGATATGCCTTTAGATGAAGTACAGCCAGAGGAGATGCTGAGGGAGAAATTTCACCGTCACACAGAGGAGTTTGATTCGCTGAAGATTATCAGTGAGGATGGCCGCTGCGTGCAGGACGGACAGGCTTATTCCCTGAAAGAATACTTCCTGATGGCTATGTTAGGTAACAGGGGTCTGGCAGAAAATGGATATTCCTATGCAGATGGAGTGATATTGTCAGTACCTGTCAAAAATGAGGCACAGCAGATTAAGGGAGTGCTCTGTGGGACGCTTCCGTGCAGCAGTCTGGACGTATATGGAAAGGCAGACCGTAGAAAAGGATATGCAGGGCTTTTTGTGATGGATAATCATGGAAAATATATTGTGTCTGATGGCGGCAATGACACTTTTGGTAATGATTTCCTGACCTGGCTGGAGGGGCGTGAACTGAGTCTGCCGATTTCCGATATTAAGTCCCAGATGGACAGTGGATTCCAATATTACTTTGCGATTTCAGATGAAGATGGAGATTATATGGTGACTGCGGCACCTGTGGACGGTACGAAGCTGTTTGCGGTAACAATGGCTGATAACAGGTATATTCATCAGGCAGGACTCAGATACCGGATATGGGTATTTGTGATTACTCTGGTGATCATCCTGAGTCTTATAGCAGTTACTGGAGTTTATCTGTATTTCCGGCGTGAGGACAGAATCGCTATCCGCAATCTGAACCGTCAGCTTATGCTGAATGAGGAAACTTACCGCATCACAGCAAGGGAGAGTGACCTGTGCGTTTTTACCTATGATGTGGAAACAGAGCAGATACAGTTTCTGAATGACAAGTATCAGAATCTGGGGCTGGATCAGTCAGAACTCAGCGTACCGGTCCTGCTTCGGAAAATCAGAGAGATCAATCCGGAAACCTGTTCTGTGATCAGGGATATATTTGCCAGGGCAGATTCTGCTGAAGCTTTGCATTCACAGAAGGTGAAGGTGTGGGCAGGAGGACGTATGCGGTATCTGCAGGTCAAGACTACGAATCTGTACGATGAATCGGGAAAAGTGTCCCGTATGGTCGGCAGTATCGAGGATGTTACGGATATGGAGAATGATATGCTCAAGCTTCAGAAGGAGGCAAGGACGGATCTTCTGACAGGTGCCATGAACAGGGCAGCGGGCACATCTGCCATCAACCGGATGCTTGTGCAGGAACTTCATCCGGGATGTGTAAATACTTTTGCTATTGTGGATCTGGATAATTTCAAAACGCTCAATGATGTCATGGGACATATGTGGGGAGACAGGGCTCTCTGCGAGGTTGTCCTGATCATGAAGAAGCATTGCAGGGCTCAGGACATCGTCTGTCGTCTGGGCGGTGATGAGTTTGTGGTATTTCTGCCGGATATGACCAGGGAAGCGGCGGAGGAGAGTCTGCGTGTACTTTCTGCGAAGCTGCATATTGATTATGTGAAAGAAAACCTGGAGGTAATGATCTCCGCATCTATGGGGATTGTTTTCTCAGATGGAAGAGATATCACTTTCCAGGACCTGTATGAGGAGGCGGACGGATGTCTGTATCAGGTGAAACGTACCTTCAAGGGTTCCTATCATATTTCAGACAAAGCCGACCGGGTAAAGGCAGATTAGGGAAGCTCCTGTAAAAAATATGTGATGAAATATAGGCATAAATAATAAGAAAAGACTTGACTTAGGCATGCCATGTGTGATAAACTTGACAAGCGACATGGAAGTTAGGTCTTTTTTTTATGCCCGAAAAGATGACGGATACATCGTCCGGCATGAGGAAAATGACCATGCAAATGAAAACACTGGAGGTGGAAGTTGTGCGCGTTAAGATTACATTAGCATGTACCGAGTGCAAGCAGCGTAACTACAATATGACTAAGGAGAAAAAGAACCATCCTGAGAGAATGGAAACTCAGAAATATTGTAAGTTCTGCCGCAAACACACTCTGCATAAGGAAACAAAGTAATCCAAGGTAACTGGACGAAACAGTTACTCACAGAGAATTGTGAGGTCAGGCTATGCAAGGAAATGAAAAATCTGCTGGCAAGAGCCAGAAGAAGAGTTGGTTTCAGGGACTTCAGTCAGAATTCAGGAAGATTGTCTGGACAGACCGCAATGAACTGATTAAGCAGACTATCGTGGTAGTTTGCGTGTCGATCGTGCTTTGCGTACTGATCAGCGTCATGGATTCATTTATTCTCGAAGGCATTAATCTTTTAATGAAATAAGGATAAGGTGATTGTATGTCAGAAGCGAAATGGTATGTTGTTCATACTTATTCCGGGTATGAGAACAAAGTAAAAGTCGATATTGAAAAAACCATCGAAAACAGACACCTGGAAGACCAGATCCTTGAAGTTCGTGTTCCGCTGCAGGAAGTGGCTGAGCTGAAAAACGGGGCTCTGAAACAGGTTCAGAAGAAAATGTTTCCTGGCTATGTACTTCTCAACATGGTTATGAATGACGATACATGGTATGTTGTCCGTAACACCAGAGGTGTGACAGGCTTCGTTGGACCAGGGTCCAAGCCGGTACCGTTGACCGAGGAAGAGATGCTTCCTCTTGGTATCAAGAAAGAGGAAATTCAGGTCGATTTCGCAGAGGGTGATACAGTTGTTGTCACAGGCGGTGCCTGGAAAGATACCGTTGGTGTTATCACTGCCCTTAATGTGCAGAAACAGACAGCAACGATCAATGTTGAACTTTTCGGCCGCGAAACGCCGGTAGAAATTAGTTTCGCAGAAATCAAACAGATGTAACAAGCAAAGGTAACAATATCGTGGGAGGGACCATAAACCCCCGCCAATACCACATAGGAGGTGCCGAAAAATGGCAAAGAAAGTAACAGGATATATCAAATTACAGATTCCGGCTGGTAAAGCAACTCCAGCACCACCTGTAGGTCCAGCTCTTGGACAGCACGGTGTAAATATCGTTCAGTTCACAAAAGAGTTCAATGCAAGAACAGCAGATCAGGGAGACTTAATCATTCCTGTAGTTATCACTGTTTATGCAGACAGAAGTTTCAGCTTCATAACCAAAACTCCGCCGGCTGCAGTTCTTCTTAAGAAAGCTGCTAAGATCAAATCCGGTTCCGGCGTACCGAACAAAACAAAAGTTGCTAAGGTTACTAAAGCTCAGGTTCAGGAAATCGCTGAACTTAAGATGAAAGACTTAAATGCAGCATCCCTTGAAGCAGCTATGAGCATGATCGCTGGTACTGCAAGAAGTATGGGAATCGAAGTAGTTGATTAATTTTATTATTAAATAGTAAGTGGGAGGGCGTTCCCCGCAAATACCACAGGAGGTTATAGAAATGAAACGAGGAAAGAAATACGTGGAAGCTGCTAAAGCAGTAGACCGCGCTACATTATATGATACCGCAGAAGCTATCAGCTTAGTTAAAAAAGCTGCAGTTGCTAAATTTGACGAAACTATCGAAGTTCATATCCGTACAGGCTGCGATGGACGTCATGCAGACCAGCAGATCCGTGGTGCAGTAGTTCTGCCACATGGTACTGGTAAAAAAGTTCGTGTTTTAGTATTCGCTAAAGATGCTAAAGCTGAAGAAGCAAAAGCAGCAGGTGCTGAATTCGTAGGAGCTGAGGATCTTATTCCGAAGATCCAGAACGAAGGATGGTTAGACTTTGACGTTGTTGTTGCAACTCCAGATATGATGGGTGTTGTAGGTCGTCTTGGTCGTGTACTTGGACCGAAAGGTTTAATGCCAAACCCGAAAGCTGGTACAGTAACAATGGACGTTACTAAAGCAGTTCACGATATCAAAGCAGGTAAGATTGAGTACCGTCTTGATAAAACCAACATCATTCATGTTCCGGTTGGTAAAGCATCCTTTACAGAGGAACAGTTAAGCGACAACTTCCAGACGCTGATCGATGCTATCGTTAAGGCTAGACCAAGCACACTGAAAGGTCAGTATTTAAAGAGCGTTGTTATTGCTCCGACAATGGGACCTGGTGTGAAGATCAACCCGATGAAATTAGCATAATAGATTTTAGCAATTTAAGACTCTCGGAGATGCTCCGGGGGTCTTTTTGCGCTTCTTTATGGGGTGGCGAGTATGGGGACGCGCAGGAAAATATTTGTTTTCTGATACGGCTGCGGAGGCAGGAATACTAAGCTTCCGGAAATTTGCTAAAACCATGCCATAAAAATTCAAACTCGCTTCGCTCAGACAGTGAATTTTTCCGGCATAACGCAAATTCCCGGAAGCTAAGTATTGCTACACCTCCTGTAGATGTATCAGAAAACAAATATTTTCCTGCGCTGTACAATGGTAATGGTTTCGCGGGCGGGGAAAACGGAAAGGTATTGGATATAGGGAGAAAGATGCAATGTATGGGTGTGCAGGAATGGAAGATTACAGGATTTGGTAAGGGTGTGTTATAGTAGGGGGATGAATTAGAGATTTGTTAGATATATTTTTTCTGAGCAATCTTATAGAGGCAGACAGGAGGCGTTATTGTGGCTGGCAGGAGACGGAAAAAGAGCGGTGGAAGAAGTTATGCATGGAGATATCGGGGCAGGATTGTGGCTTGTGTGTTTGTTGAGGTGATCATTATCTGTGCGCTGGTTATCATGATCGGATGGAATAAGGGCGTGAAGGAGTGGTTTGAGCAGTTTGAGCAGCCGGTTCTGAAGGAAGTGGATATCAGTGGGATCAACAGTCCGAATGCGATCCTGATGCAGGCCAGGGGAGGTAAGATTCTGGGTGAGATTAACGGGGAGGCTCAGATTTATCCGGCTTCTATGACGAAGATTATGACTGTGATATTGGGGATTGAGAATTTTGATGATCTGGATGAGAAAATTACTCTGACGAATGAGATGTTCACCGGATTATATGAGCAGGATGCTACACAGGCGGGTTTTCAGCCGGGGGAAGAGGTTCGGGTAATTGATCTTCTCTATGGTGCGATGCTGCCTTCGGGGGCAGAGTGCTGTATTGCGCTGGCAGATACAATCAGTGGTTCAGAGGCGGATTTTGCGGAGCTGATGAATAAGAAAGCAAGGAAGCTTGGAATGGAGAATACTCATTTCTGTGATTCTACAGGACTGCATAATCCGGATCATTACAGTACGGTTAAGGATATTGCTGTTTTGATGAAGTATTGCATTAAGAATGATACGTTTCGTGAGATTGTGGAGACCTCCAGACATTCTACCGGAGTTACAAATATCCACCCGGATGGAATTACTTACTACAGTACAATGTTTAAAAATCTGTCTGATCCGACAGTCACAGGTGGAAAAATCCTCGGTGGCAAGACCGGCTATACCAGTGAGGCAGGGCACTGTCTGGTGAGTTTTGCGGAGATTGAGGGCAGGGAATATATCTTTGTTTCCGCAGGTGCTTCAGGAGCAGATGGAAATACGATTCCGCATATTCAGGATGCTGTGACTGTTTATAACAGGGTTGGTGTGGCGATTGAGGCGAAGATGAATAATAATAATAAATAAAATCTCCCACAAATTGTGACGCACATCTTGTGGGGAGCATTTTCGTTACTGTTCACTGGTAATATCCCGCGAGGTGTTTTTTGTGAGCAAAGATCACAGAAAACCCGAGACATACCGCGCGAATTTATGCGATCAGCATAAATTCTGTGCATCGCGAAGCGTGTTACTGCGAACGGAGTGAACAGTAACGCATTTTCCAAATACACTCTAATGTTTATAGATTTTTATAGACATATTTTTATGTATGTGATATAATCAATCACATACAAAAGAACGATACGGGCTACAGAGGAGGTGAAAGTGGTGACAGACAGACAAATACTGGAAGCTGTTTTGACGGAGGTCAGAGGACTTGGAACGCGAATGGATAAATTCGAAAGTCGAATGGATGGATTCGAAAGCCGAATGGACCGAATGGAAGAGCGTCAGAAGCGTTTTGAAGAAGAGACCAGAAATAACTTTGCAGATATCAAACTGCATTTGGAGAACATAACGGATAAGAATATTTCTATCCTTGCAGAGAATCATCTGAATCTTATTAATAAGATGGATGTGTCGGCTACCTGGATGAACAGGATTATGATTAATGAGGTTAAGATGAATGCTTTGACAGATCAGGTTGCCAGACTTCAGGCGAAATCCAGTTAAGCTTCCAATGATGAAAATACGAACGGATAAAAAGGGAGAACCATTGAGGTTCTCCCTTTAAAAGGTTTATTTTATGCGATTTTCCGATAGAATTATTCTCCGAAGTATCTCTTAAGAAGACCTGCGAATGCTTTTCCGTGTCTTGCTTCGTCTCTTGCCATTTCATGAACTGTATCATGGATAGCGTCAAGGTTAGCAGCTTTTGCACGTTTAGCAAGGTCTGTTTTACCAGCTGTAGCACCGTTCTCGGCTTCTACACGCATCTGAAGGTTTTTCTTTGTGCTGTCTGTTACAACTTCACCTAATAATTCAGCGAATTTAGCAGCATGTTCTGCTTCTTCATAAGCTGCTTTTTCATAGTATAAACCGATTTCCGGATATCCTTCTCTGTGAGCAACTCTTGCCATTGCAAGATACATACCAACTTCAGAGCATTCACCCTGGAAGTTTGCTCTTAAATCAGCCATGATGTCTTCGCTGGATCCCTGAGCAACACCTACAACGTGTTCAGCAGCCCATGACATTTCGCCATCCTGCTTTACGAATTTATCAGCCGGTGCCTTACATACAGGACAGGCTTCCGGAGCTTTCTCACCTTCATAAACATAACCACATACACTACATACCCATTTTGTCATAATTAAAATCTCCTTTTCTTTTTAATGAATTTATTAGGGATGCCAGAAAATAAATTGATTATCTCAGCATCGTTTAGTTCTTACTGCTTTCCGTCTGTGCGGTAGAAAAAGTAATTTTTTAATAATAGTAATTATTACTGTTTTCTGTGATTTAAGATTACCATACTTGATTGAAAAAGTCAAGTTTAATTTTAGCTTTTTTGCAACTTTTTATCATTAGTTGTTATTCCCAATTTGGCCACTAATGATGTAAGCAAAAACTACTTTGAACTATCAGAGTTGCCTTCTGTCTCTTTCAGGCAGTCCTCACACAGGCCGAAGAATCTGGCACTGTAATCAGTAATCTTTCCTTTGAAGTTCTCACCTGCAAGATCCATAATGTGGTGAATTCCCTCGCTCTCAAGGTCGATGATCCGCTCACATCTGATACACATGAAGTGGCAGTGCCTCTCGGTCCGCCCGTCAAAGTGATCCGCTCCGGCGAAAGAGGAAAGCTTCTTAATCTCTCCCAGATCAGCCAGCAGAGATAAGTTGCGATATACCGTACCGAGGCTGATATTCGGATAGATGAGCTTCATATTCTCATATACCACATCGGCAGTAGGATGATCTGTTCTGGTTCTTAGAAACTCTTTAATCGATTCCCTCTGACGGCTGTATTTCAGTGTCGCCATGGTATTCCTCCCTTCCCTGTTTACTCGCAAATGATCTATCATAACTGTTTAGTATAGTTGCAGTTATAATCTGTTCAATAATGATAATCATTACTGATATTGATACTATACAATATTGGATTGAAATTGTCAAGATATAAAATTATTATTTTATAGAATTGTTATAGTTTGGTTACTGAGAACGGAGTGAACAATAACGATGTGGGTTTACAAATCCACCAAAATGTGCTATATTTTCCCTATAACAGGAAATAACTATTTCCTATAGCTAACAGCGTTCCATGATCACAGAGCGGAGTGCTGTCACGAAATAACACAAACTCATTGAAGAAGAGAGTAGATCCGCAGACCGTATTACAGAGAAATCCCCATGGATCATATATCACAGATTCAAAGGCTGAGAGGGATATGCAAGGAGCAGGTTGAAGATGGCTTCCGAGAGGCACTGCTGAGAGCCAACAGCTTTAGGCAGCGACAGGCACGCCTGTTACAGCGTAGAGGTATCACAACGTACCTCCCAAGGTTTCCCCGCGCGAGCCCGGAAACGAACAGAAGTGGTAACACGGGTAATACTCGTCTTCTCAGATAATCTGAGGAGACGTTTTTTATGTTATAGGAAATTACTTTGTAATGTTCCTATAACATAAAAAAGCCCTCCGGGCAGGATCACACTGCGACAGAGAGGAATTATTTCCCCCAACACCAGTTCCTTCCTACCATGAAGAATTTATGTTTTTCTTCCATAAATAAGGAGCAGTTGTTACCATTTTTAAACACCAGCTTCGGAAAATATAATTGTTTTCTGTGCATTTGCAGGGAGTGTAGCAACTCTTAGTGCCTGGAAATCTGCGTTATTCGAAAAAATCTCACTGTCTGAGCGAAGCGAGTTTGAGATTTTTTCGAATGGTTTTAGCTGATTTTCAGACACTTAGAGTTCCTAGCTCCCGAAACCGCACAGAAAACAATTATATTTTCCGGAGCGTCCACATTCAAAAAAGGAGACAACAAACCATGGAAAAACAGAAATACTACATCACTACCGCCATTGCCTATACATCTGGCAAACCGCACATCGGCAACACCTATGAAGTAGTTTTAGCCGACGCCATCGCCCGCTACAAACGTCAGCAGGGCTATGACGTATTCTTTCAGACAGGAACCGACGAACATGGTCAGAAAATCGAATTAAAAGCCGAAGAAGCCGGAATCACCCCAAAAGAATTCGTAGACAACGTATCCGGTGAGATCAAAAGAATCTGGGATCTGATGAACACATCCTACGACAAATTCATCCGTACCACAGATGAAGACCACGAAAAACAGGTCAAAAAAATCTTCAAAAAAATGTACGCAAAAGGCGACATCTACAAAGGACACTATGAAGGAATGTATTGTACACCATGCGAATCTTTCTTTACAGAATCCCAGCTTGTAGACGGCAAATGTCCGGACTGCGGCCGCCCATGTGTACCTGCAAAAGAAGAAGCATATTTCTTCAAAATGAGCAAATATGCCGACAAACTTATCGACTACATCAATACACATCCGGACTTCATCCAGCCGGAATCCCGTAAAAACGAGATGATGAACAACTTCCTTCTTCCGGGACTTCAGGATCTCTGCGTATCCAGAACTTCCTTCAAATGGGGAATTCCGGTAGACTTTGACCCGAAACACGTAGTATATGTATGGCTTGATGCCCTTACAAACTATATTACAGGAATCGGCTACGACTGCGATGGCGAAAACACAGAACAGTTTAACAAACTCTGGCCTGCAGACCTGCATCTGATCGGTAAAGACATTATCCGTTTCCATACAATTTACTGGCCGATTTTCCTGATGTCACTGGATCTGCCGCTTCCGAAACAGGTATTCGGACATCCATGGCTTCTCCAGGGTGATGGAAAGATGAGTAAATCCAAAGGAAACGTAATCTATGCAGATGAACTGGTAGACTTCTTCGGTGTAGATGCAGTCCGCTACTTCGTACTTCATGAAATGCCATTCGAGAATGATGGTGTGATCACATGGGAACTGATGGTAGAGCGTCTCAATTCTGAACTCGCTAACACCCTTGGAAACCTTGTAAACCGTACCATTTCCATGTCAAACAAATATTTCGGCGGTGTGGTAGAAAACAAAGGCGTTACAGAACCTGTAGATGATGATCTGAAGAACTTCATTCTCTCCGTACCTGCCAAAGTAAACGAAAAAATGGATAAACTCCGCGTGGCAGATGCAATGACAGAAGTATTCACAATCTTCAAACGCTGCAACAAATACATCGACGAAACAATGCCATGGGCTCTTGCTAAGGATGAAGAGAAAAAAGACCGTCTTGCAACAGTTCTCTACAATCTGGTTGAGGGAATCTGCATTGGTGCGGTTCTGCTGAAATCCTTTATGCCGGAAACAACAGAGAGAATCCTTGCCCAGTTAAATGCACAGGACAGAGAACTGGAAGACCTTAAGACCTTTGGCCTCTATCCGTCAGGAAATAAAGTAACTGAAAAACCGGAGATCCTTTTCGCCCGCCTTGACCTGAAAGAGGTACTTGCAAAGGTGGCAGAGCTTCATCCGCCGAAAGCAGAAGAACCTGCAAAAGAAGAAAAAGAAGACGTAATTGATATCGAAGCAAAACCTGAGATCACATTTGAAGATTTCGGCAAGCTTCAGTTCCAGGTTGGTAAGATCATCAAATGTGAAGAAGTAAAAAAATCAAAGAAACTTCTCTGCTCACAGGTACAGATCGGCAGCCAAGTGCGCCAGATCGTATCCGGAATCAAAGCACACTACAGTGCAGAAGAAATGGTAGGTAAGAGGGTTATGGTAGTCACAAACCTGAAACCAGCCAAACTTGCCGGTGTACTCAGTGAAGGAATGATCCTCTGCGCAGAAGATGCAGACGGAAACCTTTCCCTGATGGTACCGGAAAAGGAAATGCCTGCAGGTGCAGAAATCTGCTGATCTTTGTATTACTGCGAACAAAGCGAATGGTAGCGAAAATGTGTGAAAACTTACGAATATTATCTTGACAAATACACTCTCAAAAGCTATATTAATATTTAGATAAAGGGGAGTGACTGACTCATGAGTATTCATGGTGTCGTCAATTTCGGTGGGTAAAGACTCCAACCGTATCGTGATGAACAGGCGAGGCTTTTATTGTATGTTCCCGTACAATAAGAGCCTCGCTTTTTGTAAAAACTTAAACAGGGGGATTTTGATCATGTCACAGGGTTTTAATCATTTTGATGAGAACGGAAACGCAGTTATGGTAGACGTTTCCGGGAAAAATATCACTTACAGAACAGCAGTTGCCACAGGTGAGATTCATGTAGGAGAAGCAATCATGGAGGCTGTGAAAGAGGGTTCTGTGAAAAAGGGAGATGTGCTTGGAGTAGCACGTGTAGCGGGGATTATGGGAGTGAAAAGGACTTCTGAGTTGATTCCCATGTGCCATCCGCTTCCGATCCAGAAATGTTCCGTAGACTATGAACTGGATGAGATAAACGGAATTATCCGCGCTTTCTGTACAGTGAAAACAGAAGGCAAGACCGGTGTGGAAATGGAGGCACTGACAGGGGTTCAGGTGACGCTTCTGACGATTTATGATATGTGTAAGGCAATTGACAAGCATATGGTAATGTCCAATATTCATCTGGTTGAAAAGACGGGTGGTAAGAGTGGAGATTTTCATTTTTGATATCCACAAATTACTTTGCGATTTGCAAAATATTTGTTGGGTAAAATGAAAGAAATGTGTATAATGGAAATACAGAATGGCAGATAACGAAAAAAATTATCTGCCCGACAGGGAGGTTTTTATAAAATGAAAAGAGTAGCGATCATTACATCCAGTGATACGGGATATCGCGGAGAACGTGAGGATTTAAGCGGACCTGCGATCCGAGAGATTGTTGAGAAGAATGGATATGAGGTTGTGTCTGAAGATGTTCTGCCGGATGACAGAAAGATGTTGTCAGAGAGAATGGCGGAAATTGCAGACAGCGGCACAGCGGAACTGATCCTGACAACAGGCGGAACCGGTTTTTCACCCAGAGATATTACACCGGAGGCAACGGAGGATATTATTGACAGACGTGTACCGGGGATTCCGGAGGCAATGCGTGCGTACAGCATGACTATCACGAAACGCGCCATGCTCAGCCGTTCTACGGCAGGTATCCGAAAAAAAACACTGATCATCAATCTTCCGGGAAGTCCGAAAGCTGTAAAAGAGAGCCTGGAGTATATTATTGATGCGCTTGGACATGGCATTGAGATCATGACAGGGGAAGCAGGGAACTGCGCAAGATAACTGATGGCGATAACAGGGATAAGAAAGCAGAGTAGCGTCAGAATGTACTGACGAAAAGAGAAATCGGTGAGCCAAAGCAGAGAAGATAAGCTGACGGCAATAAACGGAAGAGCAGGTACGAAAACAGTATCTGAAACGAAAACAGGAAGGTAAAAGGGATAATCTTATGGGAAAAGTAATTGCGGTTTGTACAAGTGAAAGAAAGGGAATACAGAAGACAAGTGTTCCGGAGATTAAAGTAATTGAGGACTGGGGAATCGAGGGTGATGCCCATGCCGGCAAATGGCACCGTCAGGTAAGTCTGCTCTCTTTTGACAAGATTGAAGATTTTCGCGCCAGAGGTGCAGAGGTAGAAGACGGGGCATTCGGAGAGAACCTGGTGGTTCAGGGAATCGACTTTGCCACACTTCCGATCGGCACGAAATTCCAGTGCAATGATGTAGTCCTGGAGCTGACACAGATTGGAAAAGAATGCCACAGCGGATGTGCGATCTTTAAGAAAATGGGAGAGTGCATTATGCCGAAACAGGGAGTTTTTACGAAGGTTCTCCACGGAGGTGTGATCCACCCGGGGGATGAGCTGGTAATTTTATAACAGATCTTTTAACCGGACTATAGCAATCCTCATAAATAATGTATATTGATCCGGCTTATCAGAGCGCGAAATCCTGCGTCAGATATCCTTGACGTGTGTTGTTTACAGGGAGTGCTATAAATTAAGATTACATGAGGAGATTGGAAAAAATGATTATTGATACACATGCGCACTATGATGACGAGGCCTTTGACACAGACAGGGAAGCGCTTCTTATGTCTATGTACGATGGAGGGATTGAGAAGATTGTGAATGTCTGTGCATCTGTAGGCGGTTTTCAGGATACTGTGAAGCTGATGGAGAAATATCCTTTTGTATATGGAGCAGTGGGAATCCATCCGGATGATGCAGATAAGATGACACAGGAGACTCTGGATGAGATTCGCAGATTATCCCATATGGACAAGATGGTGGCAATCGGTGAGATCGGGCTGGACTATTACTGGCATAAGGAAGAAGAGGAACATCAGATCCAGAAGAAAATGTTTCGCGCCCAGCTTGACATTGCCAGAGAAGAGAAGCTTCCGTTTATGATCCACAGCAGAGAAGCTGCCGAGGATACTCTGAATATCGTCAGAGAATATATGCAGGGTGGTATGTATGGCGGTATCATTCATTGTTTTTCATACAGCAGGGAGATTGCGGCAGAATATCTGAAAATGGGACTGTATCTGGGAATCGGCGGAGTTGTCACTTTTAAGAACGCAAAGAAACTGAAAGAGACGGTTCAGTATGCACCCCTGTCTCAGCTTGTTCTGGAAACAGACTGTCCCTATATGTCTCCAGAGCCAAACAGAGGTAAGAGAAATTCGTCATTAAATCTGCCTTATGTAGCACAGGCAATCGCAGAACTGAAGGGAATTACAGCAGAAGAGGTCATTGATGTGACCAGACAGAATGCAGAGAAACTGCTGGGCATTCATCAATAACCGCTGTCATATTCGTTTGAAGAATCATCGGAACTTTCATCCGAAGAGCTGTCAGAACTGTCGGAAGAGTCTTCGGTTCCGTCTGATGTGTCTGCCTGATATTCCCAGGAGTGGATGGATTCTGTATCTTCCACTACATTTCCGGTAGTTTTGTCGATCATGTTGCCCTCCCAGTCAAACTTGACGTTCAGCAGGTTTGTATTTGTGGAAGGCTTCACATTCATGGACATGATTTCCTTAAATTTAGCTTTCAGGTTATCGAGAGTAAACTCATCACCGATCACATTTCTTACACTGTGGGAAGAAGCAAGTTCTTCTGTATAATCATCCAGCATATATGGTCCGTATTCTCCGTTATCGTGATTATAATGCATGACCATAGGTTTCACTTCCGGAGAAAGGATCTGGATGGTTGATTTGCCGTTCAGAGTTGATTTCTGTATGGTAAAACTTGCCATTCCTTCCAGAAGTTCCGGGAGTTCCTGCTGGGTGGAAACGAAGTTTCCGAGGGAGTAGAATATGGTGGTATTGTGTCCCTGGTCATCAGAAAGCTGTCCGTAAGGCTGAAGCACATGCGGATGACCGCCAATGATCACATCAACACCCTGCTGCATCAGAAAAGCGGCCCATTGTTTCTCGTATTCATTTGGCATGGTTTCATCTTCTGTTCCCCAGTGAGCCACAAAGATGATGCAGTCGCTGATTTCTTTGGCTTTCTGGATCATTGTGGTGATCTTATCCTTATCAAAGATATCGATCATGTACTCATATCCTTCGCCTGCACCGGAATTATTGGTGCCGTATGTATAGTCAAGAAAAGCAATCTTAATACCATTCACTTCTTTTACTTTGACAGTGTCTGCATCTTCCTGGGTGGCGTGGATGCCAAGTACAGGAATATCCGGATAATTGGTGCTCCAGAAATCCAGAGTACTTTTCAGATAGTCATATCCATAATCATCGGCGTGATTTGTGGCAGATTCCACTACATCAAACCCTGCTTTGATAATGGCATCTCCCACTTCCTGGGGAGTGGCAAAAGAAGGATAAGTGCTGACAGCATCGTGGCTTGGAGCAAAAACCGTTTCCTGGTCGATCATGGCTACGTCTGCAGCCTGGATCTGGTCCAGAACATGAGTGTAGATATGGTCATAATTCCATATGCCGGAGTCATTTTCGCCGGATTCATACAGCTTGCTGTGATAAAGATTATCTCCAACAGCAATTACACTTGCAGTGGAGATGACAGGTGTTTCAGCTTTGATCTTATCCTGCTGTTCCTTGAGAGCCGCTGCTTCTGCTGCTTCTTTCTGCGGTTTACGGATCAGGGTGTAATCCATCTGATGCATCACCAGAACGAGCAGAACCAGAACAATAACAGAACACAGAAGACTGATCCGGGAGTTGATTCTCTCCCGTAAATTAAGTGGCATATTATTTTTTTTCATAGAAAATTCCCTTTAACTAAAATAGTTCTTAACAGTGAGAGTGCTGAACAGTTACAGCAATCTGCAGCCTGTATTGCTGTCCTCAGTACCGTATCTCAAATTCATTGCAGACTGCATACGGAAATGAGACAGGAGCGTATGAACTGTAATCTATCTGTTCATTATAACAAATTTCATGGTTCAAAGAAAGAATTAAGAGAGAAATTCTTTGAAAACCTGCCAGAAATGCTTTGTGAGACAAAGTATTTTAGTGTATAATAGGTAGCAATATAACCATAATGTACAAACATGCTACAGCAATGCTATATGGAATTGCTTAAGCAAAAAGAGGGAGGTAACCGGATGAACCATTATGAGGCAATTAATGATGTACTGGTCAATTTATTTAATGAGATTCTGGACCTGGAAGAACGGGCATTGATTACGGGAGAATATAAGAATATTTCCGTCAATGATATGCACATTATTAATGCAGTAGGTATCCGGGAACAGAAGAATATGTCAACAGTAGCCAGAGAACTGAATGTGACTGTGGGTACATTGACGATCGCTGTGAATAATCTTGTAAAGAAGGGATATATCCAGCGTATGAGAAGTCAGGAGGACCGAAGGGTTGTGCTGATCTCCCTGACAGAACAGGGGAAGAAAGCTTATTACCATCATAAAGATTTCCATGAGAAGATGGTACTGGCTGTACTTAAAGGCCTAAATGTGGAGGAGACAGAGGCACTGACGAAAGCGCTGACCAAGTTGCAGGGATTTTTCAGATCATATCAGTAGAAGGAGTAAAGATGGAATATACTGAGAAGGATTTAGTAAAGATTGCAAAAAGGGAAAATAATACGAAGAGAAACTATCTGGTAGTGGATCCGCTTCAGGGAAAGCATATTCCGGTAGTGCCATCAAAGGCACTGGATTTATTTGCTGCTCTGGCAGATACTTTCAGGGAGAAATACAAAGATGAAAAACTTTTGCTGGTGGGCTTTGCGGAGACAGCAACTGCCATAGGTGCTCAGGCAGCGATTACTGTGGGGGCAGATTATATTCAGACCACCAGAGAAGTTATTCCCGGCGTGAATTATCTGCTTTTTTCCGAGGAACACAGCCATGCCACAGAGCAGAAGCTGGTAAAAGATGATATTGACAGAGCAGCGGCGGAGACGGATCGGATCATATTTATCGAGGATGAAGTAACTACCGGAAAAACAATTCGGAATATCATCAGTATTCTTGACAGGGAATATGACGGAAAATTTAAATATTCAGTAGCATCTCTGTTAAACGGAATGAGCGAGGAGAATCTGGAACGTTATAAGAGACAGGGGATTTCTCTGTATTATCTGGTAAAAACGGATCACAGTACTTACGGAGACAGAGCAGAAACATTTAAGGGAGACGGATTTTATTATAAATGTCCGGATAAGGCTGCAGAGTATACAACGATTTATGTTAAAAACCGGATGGATGCCCGCAGACTGATTGATTCCGGGAAATATGAAGAAGCATGTGAGAATCTGTGGAGAGAAATCCGGGAGAAAACCGGAAACATGGCTGATAATATATCTGGCAAAAGAATACTGGTGATCGGCACTGAGGAGTTTATGTTCCCTGCACTTTATATCGGAAGAAAGATGGAAAAAGAGGGAGCCGAAGTAAGGTGCCATTCGACTACAAGAAGTCCCATTGCTGTGAGTCTGGAAAAAGAGTATCCCCTTCACAGCAGATATGAACTGAAAAGTTTATATGATCCGGACAGGAGAACGTTTATTTACGATATAGGAAAATATGACAAGGTATTGATTGTCACAGATTCCCCGGAAATAAAGGAGAGTCAGGAAACGCTGATAAATGCTGTCCGGATGCAGAACAAGGATATTACAGTTGTAAGGTGGTGCTGATTTGAGAAGTTCCTATTCAGAAGAAGATGTGATTTTATTATTGAAGGATATTACCGGGATGGTAGAACCTCAGCCTGCCAAAGTGCGGGAGAAACTGATTCAGTCCGGAAAACATTACAGCGAGATGCTGCCTGTTGAATATGTTCCTACAGATCAGTATATGCAGGTATATCATAATGCGCTGAAACATTATGCGAAGCCGGTTGCCAATGCAGTAGGAATGCTGGCAGATAAGATCATAGAGAATAAGGGAAAGAAAATTGTCCTGGTATCCCTTGCCAGAGCGGGAATCCCAATTGGTATCCTTGTGAAGCGATACATCAAATTCAAATATGGTATAAATGTGCCGCATTATTCCATTTCAATTATCAGAGGAAGAGGGATTGACGATAATGCCATGAAGTATCTGCTTGAAAAGTACAGACCGCAGCAGATTTTATTTGTGGACGGATGGATTGGCAAGGGTGCGATCCTGAATGAATTGAAGAAAGATATCTCTGCATATGAAGGGGTTTCTGCTGACATAGCGGTAGTGGCAGATCCGGCAAATGTTACGGAGCTTTGCGGAACACATGAAGATATCCTGATCCCAAGTTCCTGCCTGAACAGTACAGTATCCGGCCTTATCAGCCGTACTTTTCTGAGAGATGACATAATAGGCAGAGATGATTTCCATGGGGCAGTCTATTACGGAGAACTGACAGATTCTGATCTGTCATATGACTTTATTGAAACCATTGAAAAGGAATTTAATATGGAGAATACACCTGATCTGGAAAAAAGAGTGGAAAGTCAGGGTATTGATGAGGTAATAAATATAGGAAAGAATTTCGGTATTGACGATATTAATCTGATCAAACCGGGGATCGGAGAGACAACAAGAGTATTACTGAGGAGAATTCCCTGGAAGGTGCTGATCGATGAGCGATATAAGGGAAATCCTCAGTTGGAGCATATTGTCAGACTTGCCGAAGAGAAACATACACCTGTAGAATACTATCCACTTACACATTATAAATGCTGTGGAATCATTAAGAAGCTTGCGGATGCGTGAGAAGGGTAATACTTATTCTGTTATTCCGAAAACTTCTGAAAGATAAACTGTTTTCTTAGCCCAGTTCAGATGGGTTTTATATTCATTCATTCTTTCTCTGGTTTTGCTTCCTGCAACAAGGGAAGCAGAATCAGCATTCCAGTTTAAAATCGCCCGTGCGTCAAGGTAGTCATTTCGTGAAACCTGATAAGCTCTGTTTACTACAGGGATCTGTGAAGGGTGGATAACGGTTTTTCCGATGAAACCGCAAAGTCTGTCCTCCCGGATTTCCTGAATCATTCCTTCTTTCCAGCTGTCACCGGCATAATATTCCCATACAGGACCGGAAATCACATAATCCATACCATATACAGTGATAATATCTGAGAAAATATCTGAAACAGGTCTGATGCTGTGAATAGATTCATTGGCATGTCTGCGAAACCCAAACATATGGCACAGATCATTTCCGCCAACACGTATATTCAATATAAGATCTTCAATTCTGGCTAAAGAATCCCTTAACAAGTAGAGAATATCAATTCTGTTTCGCAAATCTATAATGGAAGGACTTTCGTAAATAGGCATCATGTAAAGCTTTTTTGCGACAAGTTCATTGACGAGGATCATCTGCTCAATATAACTTTGTGCGTTATCCGGGCTGAATTTAGGGACGATGAAACCGGTAACAATCTTAATGGATTGCCCAAGAGCTTTTGTTAATCTCTGAATCTGCTGTGGATTCCGAACCCGGATAAATATTTTGGGCAGATAGAATGGCTTTTGTTCATGCTGTATGAATATCTGGCTGAGAGAAGAAATCAGTATCTGCTCGGCTTCTTCAACATGATCGTCGTTTATGGTATCTTCAAGACAGAGAGCAAGAGAAAATCTGTTCCCGAATCTTTCATTTATCAGAGAATCAGTGATGGATATTCTGTTGGCAGGACAATAGAGTAATGGACCTACACTGTAATATAAAACATTATTTTTCATAACACTCCTTTTGACATATCTACAAAAATTCCCGTAAATAGGGTACCTTATAGAAATTCAATAAAATACTGCAGGTAATCCGGCCCATCACAGTGTGAAGGACCGAGTCAGCAGCTACATCATAGCACATTTCAGGGGAATAAGCCATAGAAAGAACAGGGGAATTTTCTTGAAATATAAATAGCAATATGATACAATTTTGAGGTAGAATTTATACGAAAATTTGGAGAAAATTATGGTTCCGCATTATTTTATGAAATTACTGTAGAACTTATCATGAACAGAAATAAGATAAGCAGATATTGAAGGTGAGATACTTATATGTTGGAACACAAAAAAATTCAAAACCTCAGTGATTATTTTGTCGAACTGAACAGCAGGCGGGAGAAAGGTGTTTATTTCTACCGTATCAACGGATATTCTGAAGAAGTCGGCGAATTTATAAAGAAATATTATGATACAGCAAGAAGAACCGGAGTGGTTATCGAAGGGAAGATACCTAATCCCGATGAGGGGAATCTTGCATATTATAATGAAATAATGGGAATGGATTTTCAGATGAGTATGGATTTTATCCATGTCAGTCTGAGAAAATGGCTGCCAAGGATGAATGAGTTTCAGAGACAGAATGTGGCAGCCTCCATTTATGACTCTCTGGATTCCCTGCGAAAAGCCGGGAAAACCGAGAATATGCTCAGGAACGCATATATCAAGTTCATGTGCTGGCTGTATTATAAATTTGAACGCATTGTAAATCAGCTTGGAGAGAACCATATCCCTAAAATATTATATGAAGGGCAGATAAGCAATTATGAGTTAATGCTCATATCGATTCTTTCCAATGCAGGCTGTGATGTAGTACTGCTTCAGTATGCAGGGGATCAGGGATATCTGAAAACAGATCCGGGTTCCGTTCTTTCAGACAGTTTGCAGATGGAAGGTTTGCAGCCATTTCCGCAGGGATATTGTGTGAAAAAGGTCAGAGATGAGATTCAGAATGAACTTAACAATGAGAGACTGTATGGAATCAGACCTTCGCTTACAAATTGTACAAATGCATGGATAAAGGGAAACGGCCTGGATGATATCCGCGAGAGCATTCTGTTAAGGGGAAATGACAGCCGTTTTTTTTATAACTGTTTCTGCAGGATAAACGGGGCAGAAGATAAGCTTACTTATGCAAATGAGTTGTTCAGATTGCAGCAGGAACTGAGAAATTCAAAGAGAAATACGGTGATCGTAAGTAAAGAGATTCCAAGACCAACGCCGCAGGAAATTTCAGAGATAAAGAGGTCAAACTACACATCCGGAGATCAGATGCTCCTGGGACTTGCGTGTAATATACAGTATGGAGCCAATCCGGAGCTTCAGCGGATCCTGCATAAAACATTTGTGGATGTTATGCTGGCTGAATCTCAGAAGGAAGGGGAAAATCTTAACAGACTGAC
>SKED01000955.1_pt1 | contig 28456 bp, 25 predicted proteins | sample 4826651 | NCBI WGS metagenome assembly SKED01 (sample SAMN11008818, study PRJNA524170) | human gut metagenome | biome: Human fecal sample; material: Feces; isolation source: fecal sample from pouch patient p19 | host: Homo sapiens | place: Israel: Tel-Aviv | collected 2016-06-28 | reverse complement strand
CCGCGGCCGGAAACCGCAGTCCGTAGGGGCCGGGCATGCCCGGCCCGACACTTACCGCCATATCCCTTTTATGGCTCATTCCGTAGGGAGGGGTCTTGACCCCTCCGCCACCTCCCGGCCAACTGCCGCCAATGTGCCGCCTCACACCAACCACCCGTTCAACCCCCTCCCAAAGGAGCCACTTCACCATGAAACTGACAAAATGCGAAAACGGTCACTTCTACGACAGTGACAAATACCCGGAATGCCCCTACTGCAACACCGACCTGCTCAGGGATCGTTCCATCGTCCGCACGGGCGAGGCCGAGCAGCCCGCTGCGGTGGAGACGGCGGCCCCGGCAGGGCCGGTTACGGGGTGGCTCGTTGTGCTGGACGGCCCGGCGAAGGGGCGCGATCTGCGTCTGGGTGTGGGCCGCAGCTTCCTGGGACTGGACGTCGACGGCACGCCTGTGACCCTGAGCGCCGACGCCCCGCTGAGCGCCCGCCGGGCGGTGCTGGTCTACGATGAGGAAAAGTCTGCCTTCACCCTGCTGCCCGGCTCGTCGCAGGAGCTGTGCTATCTGGGCGGGGACGCGGTGCTCACGCCCCAGCCGCTCACCGGCGGCGAGACGCTGCGCATGGGCGGTGCAGCGATGAAATTTGTGCCGTTCTGCGGCGCGGAGTTCCACTGGTAAGGGGGCGCGCCATGACGAGCGAGATCGTAATTTTGATCACCGAGCTGCGCAATAAGCAGCGCATCACGCTGCCCGCGGGCAGCTACCGCTTTGGGCGCAGCGCCCAGTGCGAGTACGTGCTGCGCCGCAACAACGTCGGCGACCACCAGTTCACCGTCAGCTTTGCGGACGGTCAGTGGGGCGTCACCGACGGCGGCAGCGACTACCGCACCTGGTACAACAACCGCTATCTTGAGCCCGGCGAGACGAGTATTTTGCAGAGCGGCGACGTCGTCGGCCTGAACACCGACGGCGACGCGGACACGCAGGAGATCACCTTCCGCGTCGAGGAGATCACCAGCGTGCAGGGCGACGGCATGGCCCCGAAAAAGGAGCAGACCACCGACGCCGTCCTGCGCGAGACAGACATCCGCCGCAAGCGCCGCGTACTCATCGGGCGCGGCGACGACTGCGACATCAAGCTCGTCAATGACCGCGTCTCCCGCCATCACTGCGAGATTTTGTACAAGGACGGCCACTACGAGCTGCATGACCTCGGCTCGACGAACGGCACCTATGTGGACGGCGTCCGCGTGACCCGCACGGTGCTGCGCAACGGCGCGGTCATCAACGTGCCTGCGCAGGTTTTTGCCTTCACGGGCGGGATGCTCCACTATCATGCCCACCAGAGCGGCATAAGCATACAGCTTGTAAATGTATACAAAACGGTTAAAAATGCCAACACCGGCAAGCCGCTGAACATCGTGGACGGCACAAGCCTGCAGGTCGAGCCCAACAGTTTTGTCGTGCTGGTGGGCGGCTCCGGCACGGGCAAATCGAGCCTGTTGACCTGCATCACGGGCACGGCCCCCTGCACGGCGGGCAGCGTAAAGTTTGACGGGCTGGACACCCGCTGCAACCGCAACGCCTTTGAGGCCGCGCTCGGTTACGTGCCGCAGAAGGACATCATGCACGACAACCTGACCGTGGAGCAGAGCCTGACCTACACGGCCAAGCTGCGCATTGCCCACGATGCGACCCGCGCCGAGATCGCTGCCGCCGTGGCCCACGCCATTGAGGCTGTCGATCTGCAGGGGCGTGAAAAGACGTTTATCTCCAAGCTGTCCGGCGGTCAGAAAAAGCGTGTTTCCATCGCCATGGAGCTGCTGGCGAACCCGCGTTTGCTGATCCTGGACGAGCCGACGAGCGGCCTTTCGCCCGATTTGGACCGCAGCATGATGGAGCTGTGCCGCCGCCTGAGCCACCAGAACTGCACGGTGCTGATGGTCACCCACAACATGTCCAACATCAACCTCTGCGACAAAATCGCGTTTTTGGGCGTCGGCGGCGTGCTGTGCTACTACGGTGCGCCCGAAAAGCTGAACGAGTACTTTGACGTTGAGATGACGAGCGACATTTTTGAAAAGCTGCGCGACCCCGCGCAGATCGAGCACTACCGTGAAAAATACTTTACGACCCCCGAGTTCAACCGCCTGCTGGCGGTCTGCCCGGAGGCAGCGCAGGAGGCAGACAAGCGATGCAGCCAGTAAAATTTTTGAAATTCCTGCGCCAGTTCGTGGTTCTGGTTGAACGCAATTTACAGCTGATCTGGAACGATAAGCTGCTGCTGGCCAGCCTGACGCTGCAGTCGCCGTTCATGGTGCTGGTCGTCAAGCTGACGGCGGACCCGAACTGCTTTACCTCGAACCTTGTCAACATCGGCAGCCGGACGGCGCTCTTTGTTTTAGCCGCTATGGCGACGTTTATGGGCACGCTGAACTCCTACCGCGAGATCTGCAGGGAGCGCGAGATCATCCTGCGCGAGGCATCCGTCGGCGTCAGCCTGCCCGCAGTCGTGCTGAGCAAGGCGGCGGTGCTGCTGCTGGTCGAGGTTTTGCAGGCGGCTATCTTGGCCTTCGGCTTTGTTTCCATCGTGCATGTGCCGCAGAACCACCTGCTGCTGGAAACGGATATGGAAATCTTTATCACGGTTTTGCTGACGATGTTCTCGTCCAGCTGCATCGGCCTGCTGATCTCGGCGCTGTTCACCAGCGGTGAGAGCGCAATACTGGCCGTGCTGGTGCTTATGATCGGCCAGGTCGTTTTCAGCAACATCATGTTCACCGTGACGGGCGCGGCGGCGACGATCTCCAACATCATCGTCTGCCGCTGGGGTATGGGCGCGCTGGGCGCATCCACCGACCTGAACAGCCGTATGGCCTGGCTGCAGGCAGGTCTGGACGGCCCGATGTACGACGCCACGGTGGAAAACCTGACCCACTCCTGGCAGATGCTGGGGCTGATCTCGGTGGTCTGCCTCGTCGCGGCCTGGCTGGTGCTGCAGATCGCATTTGATAAGAAGAAGGCGTGAGGGGCAGAGGGCAGGGGCCGCATATATGCGGCCCGCGGCCTTCCTGCAAGCGCCCGTTAGCCTTACACGGCAGCGCCGGGTATGCCCGGCCCCTACATACATACAAAACAGCCGCCCGGGTTTTCCACAAACCCGGGCGGCTTTGTTGATAAAATATTATGCGGTGTTGCCTATGCCTTCTTGATTTTCTCCTTCGCGTTGGCGGCGGTCTCTCTGGCGGCGTCCTTCGCGGCAGCAGCCAGCTCCCGCAGGCGGAGCATGGCGGCGCGGGTCGCGGCCAGCGTGTCCGCGTAGTTCGGGCTCTTCATGTCAGGGAAGGCGCGCAGCAGACGGCGGGTACCAAGGTGGTCGTGCTCGGCGGCGGTCAGCTTCTCGCGCAGGGCAGCCGCACGGATCGTCAGCTCGGCGCGCAGCACGTCGGCGTTCTCGCGGCCCTCCAGCTTGGCCAGGGCCAGCTGCAGCTTCTGCTCGTCCAGAATCGTGTCGGCGGTCATGGCGCCGGTGCCCAGCACGGTGGTCAGCTTGTCGCTGGTCACGCGCAGCTTGGCGCGCAGCTCGTCAATTTCGCGCAGGTACTTGTTCAGGCCAATGGCCGCAGCGGTGGAGGCCGCAACGTCCACAACAAACAAAACCAACAGCACAACGTCCACGATCAGCATGATGTTGAACGGCATCGGGCTGGAGCCGCGGGCTAAGAGCGGGTGGACGACCTTGATCATCAGCACGCTGCCCAGCCCCCACAGCAGCGAGAACTGCGGGCAGATGTACCCACCGAGGTTGAACTTCATGTTGGAGTAGTCCCACCAGCGGATGTGGTAGATTTTGAACAGTGCCCAGCCGCCGACCAGTTCGATGGCGGTGGTCAGGATCATACCGATGAAAAAGATGGCAACCGCGCTCATGCTGCCGCTGTCCGGCATCGGGATCAGGCTGACGCTGTAGATCAGCCCCACCATGCCAAAGCCGTAGATCGGGCAGATCGGCCCGCAGAGGAACCCGCGGTTGACGAGCTTATGCGTCTTGACGGCGGCATAGACGACCTCGACGCCCCAGCCGATGAAGCCATACAGGAAGAACCAATACAGCGTTTTAACGGCAAATTCAGTCGGCGTCATCTTCGGCCTCCTGCTGCTTGGCCAGCGCCTTCGGTTCCACCCAGGTCACGGTGCTGTCGGGTCCCTTGCGGGCGATCAGCGCCTTGATGGGGATGCCCTGCTCGCTGAACATGCCCTCGTGCTCGGTGCGCAGGTTCCAGTCCGGCTCGTTTTTGTGCAGGTCGAAGGTCTGCCAGGTGATCTCAAACCCGGCGGCGGGGAAGTAGGAAAGGCTGTCGCGGAACAGGTCGTCGTCGTCGGTCTTGAACCAGATCTCCGCACCCTCGTCCATCAGTTGGCGGTACTGCAAAAGCTGGCGCGGGTGGGTCAGGCGGTGCTTGTTGCTGCCCGCATTCTTGCTCCACGGGTTGCAGAAATTGATGTAGATGCGCGAAACACGGTCCTCCGGCGTGAAGGCATTGCCGAGGCGCTCAATGTCAAGGCTGGCAATTTTCACGTTGTCGGCGGGGATCCCGCGCGCGGCGTAGGCGGCCTCGACCTTGCGCTTGGCCAAAATCAGCACCTTGTCGGTGATGTCGATGCCTAAATAGTTGATGTCCGGGTGGGCCGGGGCAATCTGGGCCAGAAAGCCGCCCTTGCCGCAGCCAAGCTCAAGATGCCACGGCTGGTCGGGCCGGGCGTAAAGCTCATGCCAGTGGCCGCCGTGGGTCAGCGGCTCATGGACATGGAAATCGCAGGCCAGCAGCTCCGGCCGTGCGTAGGGTTTAAAACGCATGCGCATAATGAGGTCTCCTTGTGTGGTTGTTTATTCTTGGCCCCCTCTGCGAGGGGGCTCCCGCCCGCAGGCGGGTGGGGGAGAGAGCTTTGCCGTTGTCCGAAAGATTTCGGGCTGCCGCAAGGTTCTCTCCCTCCGGCCCTGCGGGGCCACCTCCCTCACAGAGGGAGGCAAGTGAGAGTATCGTCAGGTAAGGCTTTTCAACAAAAACGCCTTGACTTGTTCAAAACTGCCTTCCGCCAAACTCCCCTGACAGAAGCCGGGCTTACCGCCGCCGCGGCCCTGATAGGCGGCGTTCAGCGCCTTGCAGGTTTCCCGCACATCGCCGCCGGGGGCAGCGGCCAGCGCGTAGGCAAGGCCCTGCCCGCCCGGGCCCAGCGTGCAGCAGGGGGCGTTTGTTTTGGCGGTGATTGCCATTGCCACGCGGCGCAGGCCGTCGCCGTCGGCACCGTCCACCCATAAGACGGCAGGGGCGCCGGGCGCAGCAGCCTCCGCGCAGGCGGCAGCCAGCGTGTTTTGCAGCGCGGCCAGCCGGGCCTTTAAGGCAGCCTCGCCGTTTTGCAGCCGTTCCAGAGCGGGCGTCAGCGAGCCGACAGGGCTGGACAGCAGCCGCCCGGCGGCCTCGGTGTCGGCCCAGATGCCCGCTACCGCGTCGTAAGCGCGCTGCCCGCAGGCCACGGCCAGCCGCATCCCGCTCTTGTAGTGGGCAAAGGAGATGATTTTGATCAGCCCGACCTCGCCGGTGCGGGTCAGGTGGGTGCCGCAGCAGGCGCAGCAGTCGCCGCCGGCCTCCACCAGCCGCACGTCGCCGGTCAGCTCCTTTTTGCTGCGGTAGTCGGTGCGGGCCAGCGTCTCCGGGTCAGGCACCCAGCAGTGTACGGGCGTGTCCGCGCGCACGGCGGCGTTGGCCTCGGCCTCGGCCTGTGCCAGCTGTTCCTGCGTCAGCGGGATGCTTGTGTCCATCCGCACATACGGGCTGCCGATGTGGAACCCCACGTTCTCGGCCCCGAACAGCCGGTGCAGCGCGCCGCTCAGGATATGCTCGCCGGTGTGCTGCTGCATGGCGTCCAGCCGCGCGGGCCAGTCAAGGCAGCCGTCCACGGTCTCGCCCGCGGTCAGCGGTGCGTCCGTCGTGTGGGTGATGGTCTCACCGTCGGTATGCACGGCCAGCACCCGTGCGCCGCCAAGCCGCCCGGTGTCACAGGGCTGGCCGCCGCCCTCGGGGAAGAAGGCCGTGCGGTCCAGCACCACCGCAAAGCCGCCGGGCACGGGGGTGCAGCTTACGACCTGCGCGGTGAAATTTTGCACATAGGAATCTACTTCGTATAATTTTTCTGTCACAGAAAGAAACGCTCCCTTAAATTTTTGCGATTTTTCTTATTATAACATAAAACAGGTGTAGAAAAAAACCATCTTATCCTATATAATAAAGGATAGACTGAATTTTTACAACCATTTGCGAGGGAAAACTGCTTCATGCAAAAAATCAAATCTGCGGCGCGGGCTCTGCCCGCGCTGCTGCTGGCAGGCTGTGCTGCGGCGCTGCCCGCCGAGAACACCGCTACGATTGAAACCGCCGCCGCTGCCGCGCCCCAGACGCTGAAAGTTTACACTTCAGCCTCGCTGGCCCCGGCGGCACAGGCCTACGCGGCGGCGCAGGGCGTTGCGCTGACGCTGACCGACGAAGCCGCGTCGGCAGACCTGCTGCTGACCGACCACGCGCCGGGCGGCAGTCTGCTGGATGTGACGAGCGACACACTGCTGGCCGCCGCTGCCGCCCGCGCCGGTATTACCGAGAACGCCAATGCCCTGCCGCTGGGCCGCAGCCTGTACGGCTACTGGGCGCGCGCCGATGTGCTGAACGCCCTGCTGGGCGACGGCGCTGCGGCGGCTCTGCAGACCGCAAACTGGGAGGAGTGGAGCGACTTTGTCGAGACGCTCTCCGCCTGGATGGCCGAGCCGAAGGCCGCCACGGTGACCCTGAGCGGCGCGGACTACACCTTGCCCGACGCACGCCCCGGCAGCCTTACGGCCACCGGTGTCTTTGCCGCGCCGCTGGACCGCGCGTCCGGCTACACGGCGGCGCTGCTGGCTGCAGACGGCACCTACACGGCGGACGCGCTGACCGGCCCGCTGAACGGCGTCTACAGCGCCGTGACGCTGGAATGGGATCACATGGCCGCCGACGGCGGGGAGGGGATCTTCCGCCGCGCCAAGCTGACCGACCTGCTGGCCGAGTACGGCGCAGACACCTGCAACGGACTGGTGCTGGTACCGTTCAAGTGCCAGCTGGACGACAGCGACCTGACCGCCGAAGACTACAACGCCGAGGGACTGCTGAACTACCCCGTTCTGGCCGATGTGGGCAGCATTGCCATCAATGCCGGGACGAGCGCCGACGGCCTGAAGGCCGCCAAGAGCGCCGCGCTGTGGCTCTACTCCAACGGCGCGGGAGAGGACGCCCTGACCGAGACACTGGGCGTCGTCACGCCATGGAACACGGCTGCCGGCACGACGGCGGTCACGGCCATGCAGGTGCAGCAGGTCGGCACGGGCATCCTGCCCGGCGTGGCGCTGGACACTGCAGCCGCCGATGCCCTGACTGCCAACGAACTGACCCTGCAGGACAGCGAAAAGCACACCAAGGCCGAGCGCACCGCCTTTGTGGATGGTGCATTGGCCGCGCTGGGGGCGGAGTAATCCCAAGCCTTCCCCCGAGGGGGGAAGGTGGCCCCGCAGGGCCGGATGAGGGGCAACTTTCCCACAACATCCCGCTTACGGGCGGCCACGGTAACTCGCCCCTCATCAGTCCGCGGGCAGGGCCGCGGACAGCTTCCCCCCCCCGAGGGGGAAGCCACCGCAACGCAAACCGCACACAACGCCGAAAGGCGATACATACAGAGAAGAGGAAAAACACTATGGAATTCAAACGCTGCAGCGGCATTCTGATGCCGATCTCGAGTCTGCCCGGCGGGTATGGCATCGGCAGCATGGGTAAGCCGGCCCATGACTTTGTGGACTTTCTGGCCAAGGCCGGGCAGACCATCTGGCAGATTTTGCCCGTCGGCCCCACCGGCTACGCCGACAGCCCGTACCAGAGCTGCTCCGCCTTCGCGGGCAACCCCTACTTTATTGATCTGGACCTGCTGGCCGCCGACGACCTGCTGACCAAAAAGGACTACGCTGCCATCAACTGGGGCGGCGACGCGACTCATGTGGACTACGGCACCCTCTACGAAAAGCGCTTCGCTGTGCTGCGCAAAGCCTACGTGAGCTTCCTGAAAAAGCGCCCCGTGCCCGGCTACGAGACGCCCTACCCCGACGACTGGTACCGCTTCCAGTTTTTGAGCAGCGACTGGCTGCCCGACTACTGCCTGTACATGGCCATCAAGGAGGCCAACGGCATGGTGGACTGGCAGCAGTGGCCCCGCGCCCTGCGCGTGCGTGAGCCGGAGGCGCTGGCTGAATTCAAGGCCGAACACGCCGGGGAGATCGAGTTCTGGGCGTTCCTGCAATATGAGTTTGACCGCCAGTGGCGCGCCCTGCACGCCTACGCCAAGGAGAAGGGGGTCGCCATCATGGGCGATATTCCCATTTATGTCGCCGCCGACTCCGCCGACGCCTGGGCAGGCCGTGAGCTGTTTGAGACCGACGCCGAGGGCAAGCCCCGCCGCGTTGCAGGCTGCCCGCCGGACTACTTTGCCGCCGACGGCCAGCTGTGGGGCAACCCGCTCTACGACTGGGACTACCACCGCCGCACCGGCTATGCGTGGTGGATCCAGCGCATCCGCCACGCGCTGTCCATCTATGACATCCTGCGCATCGACCACTTCCGCGGCTTTGACACCTACTGGGCCATCCCGGCAGGGGAGACGACGGCCCGCAACGGGCGCTGGGAGCAGGGCCCGCGCATGGAGCTGTTCCGCGCACTGCACAACGCCCTGGGCAGCCTGCCCATCGTGGCCGAGGATCTGGGCGAGATGTTCGACTCGGTCCGCGAGCTGCTGGCGGAGAGCGGATTCCCCGGCATGAAGGTGCTGCAGTTCGCCTTCACCGGTGAGGACAGCGTTGACCTGCCCCACAACTACCCGCGCAACTGCGTGGCCTACCCCGGCACCCACGACAACAACACCCTGACCGGCTGGTTTGCCGAGGAGCTGACCGCCGCCCAGCGCAAGCAGGTCGTGGACTACTTTGCCCTGACGAAGCAGGAGGGCACCGTGCGCGGTATGCTGCGCGGCGTGCTGGCCAGCACCGCGGCGCTGGCGATCATCCCGATGGCCGACTGGCTGGAGGAACCCGCCGCCGCCCGCATGAACACCCCGGGCCAGGCAAAGGGCAACTGGCAGTGGCGCGCCGATGCCAAAAAGCTGACCCCTGCGCTGGCCGCTGAAATCCGCGTCCTGACGGAGCGCTACTTCCGCGCAGCAAAGTGATTTGTGAAGTTCGCACGGTATTTCATCGGTTTGACGAAGAAAGTTTGTACAGTGGGAATCTTGGAAAATCTTTTTCACTGTGGTAAAATAAAACTGTATTATGCAAAAGCCGAGATGTGCGATGCCGGGGAATCCGGCGGTTAGGAAGCAACATGAAACAGGACTACACCCTTGACGAGCTGCAGACAGAGATGACAGCTCTGGCGCAGCTGTTTGACAGCGTGACCCTCGCAGACCCCCGCATGGGTCTGCTGGACCCGGCTACTTTGCAGCCGCTGAATAAGGTGGCTGCGATGCCCGCGCTGGACGCCGCAGGCCGCGGGTTGAAGATCGAAAAGGCCGCGGACGGTCTGCGCACCGTCATTGCCCAGGGCATTACGGTGGCGGACACGCCCTGCGTGCTGCTGCTGGGGATGCCGCTGCCCCGCAACCTGCAGGCCGACGGCGCGGAGGATGCCTTCACCCGCGCGCTGAGCCAGATGCAGGATGACCTGCGCCGCGACTATGTGACCGGCGTTTACAATTCCGTCTACCTGAATGAGGCATTCCGCCCCCGCGCCGAGCGCGCTGCGCTGGACGGCAAGCCCGTGGGTGTGGTGATGGTCCGCGTGAATGAGTACTGGCAGCTGCGCGAGCAGGAGAGCGACTCTGCCGCGGACTGCTGCCTGAACATGGCGTCCGGCATTTTGCAGCTGGTCGTCGGCCCCGACCACGACAAGGCTGTGCTGGCCCGCCTGAATGACGGCTACTTTGCCATCGTCACCGTCGGCACGCCCGCCGCCCGGATGGCCCGGGCTGTGAACGAGGCGATGAATGCCTCCCGCCGGGAGTTCAACATCTCGCTGTCCCGCCGCGGCAGCTTTACCGTGGCCATCGCCTCCGCCGAGTGGGGTGAGACGGCCTCCTGGGATATGACGCTCTCTCTGGCACAGCAGCGCCTGTAAACCGAATAAAACATCCCCCCTGTGTACATACTGGCATTGACCGCCAAACGTACACAAGGGGGATTTTGTTATGCAGAGCGATAATGAAAAAATGCTGCAGGAGATCGTGCAGAACACCGAGATGGGCAAGAACACGCTGGACGAGCTGATGAGCCTGACCCATGACCAGAAGCTCAAGGACGAGATGCTGCGCCAGAAGCGGGAGTACCGCCGCATCAATCAGGCTGCGCACACTGCACTGGACGCCATCGGGGCCGAGGCCCACGGCCAGAGCGCCGCCGCCCGCATGAGCGTGAGCATGGGCATCCGCACCCGGACGATGATGGACAAATCGACCCGCAATCTGGCTACGATGCTGGCCGAGGGCAGCGGCCAGGGCGTGCTGGACTGCAAGCGCGCCGAGCGCGACTACCCCGAGGCCAGCCCCGGCGCCTTCAAGCTCTGCCATGAGCTGGGCGCGTTCCAGAGCGATGCCGAGGAGACCTGGAGAGGGTTTGTGTAAAAAAGGAAAAGCCTTCCCCCGCGGGGGAAGGTGGCCGTAGGCCGGATGAGGGGCGGCCTTCCCGCTGTAGCCCGTTCACGGGCAATCGCGGAAAAGCCGCCCCTCATCCGTCACCTTCGGTGACAGCTTCCCCCGCGGGGGAAGCCTTTTTGTACTTACAGCTTCAAATCCCCTTCTTTGATCCACCCCTTCTTCCGCAGAAGCTCGCAGAAGATCGTGCTCAGCACGGCGGGAAGGACAAAGCAGATCAGCACCAGACCGATCCAGTCAAAGGCCGTCACGGCCTTGCCGCTCTCGATCCAGCCGGTGTAAACGCCGATCTGGCCGACCAAACCGCAGGTGCCCATGCCGGAGGAAACGGCAGGACCGTTCATCTCCAGATGAAACAGGCAGGTGGCAATGGGGCCGGTGATGGCCGCGGCCAGCGTCGGGGGAATCCAAGTGCGGGGGTTGCGCAGGATGTTGGGCATCTGCAGCATACTGGTGCCCAGACCCTGGCTGACGAGACCGCCGACGCCGTTCTCTTTATAGCTCATGACCGCAAAGCCCACCATCTGGGCGCAGCAGCCCGCCACGGCGGCACCGCCGGCCAGACCCGTCAGGCCCAGCGCTGCGCAGATGGCCGCACTGGAGATGGGAAGCGTCAGCGCCATGCCGACCAGCACAGAAACCACAATGCCCATCAGAAGCGGCTGCAGCTCGGTGGCCCACATGATGAGGCTGCCCACGGCGGACGCCACCGCGCCGATGGACGGCGCAAACAGCGCGCTCAGGCCGACGCCCACCAGAATTGTGACGGCAGGGGTCACGAGAATGTCGATCTTCGTCTCCTTGCTGACCAGCTTGCCGACCTCGGCGGCAATGATGGCGATCAGGTAGACGGCCAGGGGACCGCCTGCGCCGCCCAGCTCATTGGCAGCGCCGCCCACGGCGATCAGGCTGAACAGCACCAGCTGCGGCGCGTGCAGCGCGTAGCCGATGGACGCGGCCATGGCCGGGCCCGCGACTGCCGCCGCATAGCCGCCCGCCGTGACCAGAAACGCCAGCCCCAGCTGCTGGCCCAGCGTCTTGATGATCGTGCCGATCAGCAGGCTGGCGAACAGTCCCTGCGCCATCGCGCCCATGGCGTCGATGCCGTAGCGGTGCGCCGAGATCACGACGTCCTTGCGCTTGAAAAACGATTGAACCGATTGGATTGCTTGTTCCATGGGTGTACTCTCCTCTTTCCTCTGAATTGTAAAAATTCTAGCACTTTGCCCCGCAAAAAACAATCCGTTTGATTGAAAAAGCCATGCAAATGCGCTACAATTATAAATAAACCAGCAAAAAGGGGAGAGATACCCATGGTCGAAAATTTTACCGCCCACATCACACCGTTTGGGCTGGACCGCAACACCTTTGTTTACCTGCCCGATGACTGGCAGTCGTCCGGCAGGCGCTACCCCGTTGTGTACATGTTTGACGGGCACAACCTGTTTTTTGACTCTACCGCGACCTACGGCACCTGCTGGGGCCTGAAGGAATACATGGACGCCCACCCGCAGGCCATCATCGTTGCGCCGGAGTGCAACCATGAGGGCAACGCCCGGCTTGAGGAGTACAGCCCCTACGACTTTGTGTGGCAGGAATACGATATAAAGGGCCGCGGCAAGGCGTATCTGGACTGGATGGTTCAAGAATTAAAGCCGCTCATCGACGCAAAATACCCCACGCTGCCGGACCGGGAGAACACAGCCATCGGCGGGTCGAGCATGGGCGGGCTGATGAGCCTGTACGGCGTCACGGCGCATAACGAGACGTTCAGCCGCGCGGCCTGCCTGTCGCCGTCGGTGCGGTTCAGCTTTACCGAGGTGAAGGCCGACATCAAAAAAGCAAAGCTGGCTCCCGGCACGCGGGTCTATATCAGCTGGGGCGAGCGCGAGGGCAATGGCCGCCGCGCGCTGGCCCAGTACACCGGCAAGGCGCTGGAGGTCACGAACCTGCTGACCGCCAGGGGCGCGACGGTCTACCCCTACTGCCAGCTGGACGGCAGGCACTGCGAGGCAGACTGGCGGCGTCAGCTGGGGCGCTGCTTTACATTTCTGTTCGGATGGAGGTAAGCCGTGGCAAAGCAAAACAAAAGCAAAAAGAAAAAGCGCCCCGCCCCGCAGGCCCCGGCGGCCAAGCCCGCCCAAACCGCGCCCGCGCCGGAGCAGCCGCCCCGCACGGCTAAGCTGATGGCGGCACTGTGCTATCTGAATGTGCTCATCCTCATCCCCGCCTGCACAAAATGGCGGCACGATGAGTTTGTAAAGTTCCACCTGAATCAGGGCCTTGTTGTGCTGGCGCTGGCCACGGTCTGCGCCTGCGTCGGCTTCCTGCCCCACGGCAGTGAGCTGGGCCTGACCCTGACGCTGCTGGTGGATGTGCTGTCCCTCGTCGGGCTGGTGCAGACCCTGCGCGGACTCAAAAGCCCGCTGCCGGGCATCTGGCGCATCACCCGCGCGTTCCATCCTTTTAACTGAACAGGAGATGCTAGTATGTCTAAAGCTGTTATCTTTTTTGCCCCCGGCCTTGAGGAGTGCGAGGGTCTGCTCTGCGTGGACATCCTGCGCCGCGCCGGTGTCGAGGTCACGATTGCCGCCGTCGGCGGGGAGAAGATCGTCAAGAGTGCCCGCCAGATCAGCGTTGTGGCCGATGCCCTGGCCGAGGAGCTGGACTACACGGTGTTTGACGCCTGCATCCTGCCCGGCGGCATCCCCGGTGTGCCCAATCTGAAGGCCGACGCCACGGTGCGCCGGGTCTGCCGGGACTTTGCCGCCGAGGGTAAGGTCGTGGCCGCCATCTGCGCCGCGCCCACCGCGCTGGCGGCGTTCGGCGTGCTGAACGGCAAAAAGGCCACGGTCTACCCCGGTATGGACGCCGACCTGACTGCCGCAGGGGCCAGCTACACCGGACTGCCCCTCACCATCGACGGCAGCATCGTCACCGGCGAGGCCCTCGGTGCCGCCATTCCGTTTGCGCTGGCACTTGCCCGCATCCTGGCCGGTGCCGACGCCGCCAACAGGGTCAAGAGTGCGATCGTGTATCAGTAATTTATAGAGCCTGTAGGGGTCGGCGTCCCCGACGACCCGCGGGAGCCTGCGGCCACCGCGAAGTGCCGGCGGGCGGACAATGCCCGCCCCTACAGCCATACAATAAAACGCCCTGCCTTTTTCAAGACAGGGCGTTGCTTTTATGGAGAGGCACTTGAAAATTTCCGAAAAGGCAAAGGTGTTTTCCAAATTTTTCTCGTGTAGGCTCGCTCCACTCCGTTCCGCTCGCAGCGCCATTCTTCAAATATTTTCTGATTATTATCTGAAAAATCGGCGGAGAAACGACGGGAAACATATAATCTGAAATCGATTCGGGAAAGAAAAGGGGCCCCGGCGCGGAGCGCCGGGGCCTAATCCTATTTTGCTCAACATTCTGCCTTTTTGGACGGATTGTTTTGCCCTATGTCATAGTAGCATATAGAGGAAATATCGTCAAGAATATGCGAGAAACTGTAACTTTTATAAGTACACTTTTATTTTTTGGCTTTTATAATTTTTGCCCATTCGCAATCTTGACATTCTTCTTGCTCACCACATGGCGGTGTGCAGGTGTCCGGTTCAAAGGGGCAAGAGTAAAAATCGTAACACATAGGGGTCTCCTTATAGAATAAAAATATTGGTCTACTCTCACTCGACCATTTTCTCTGTTTGTGGGGAATTACTCGGCGACTATCATTTTGTCCATGCAGTCACCGCAGATTATGTTGATTGCCTTCGTTGCTCGGCAGCTATTGCCACATTTGGGGCAAATGTATTTGCGGGTGCTACTGGGCTTTTTGGTTCTGCTCCCGCCCTTGGAGAGCGTTCCGAGCACATCCAGCAGGGAAACACCCTCGACCATCTGCAAGTCCTGCCAGCCCTGTTGCTCGATGAAATCCAACAGGTCAACTCCGGGGCTGGTAATTGTCCAACCGTATTTGGGGTGGTGCTCCACTTCCAGCCCGTGCGCCTCGGCCATTGACTTAAATCTTTTGTTGTGATACACGCCGTTATTGCTGGTGTCCTTGATGGGTTCGGGGTTTCCGTTCGCATCAAGGATTTTTGAGCCGTAACCAACTGCGCAGGCAAAGTGGCACATCTCATGCAAAAGCGTGGCACAGGTTTCCTCGATTGGGCGGTTGAGCGTGGGCGAACTGATGTTGATTTCATACCGCCGCTCATCGCCCGCCTGCCAGACCTTGCCGCAAGTGAAATGTCCATACGCGCCGACTGTCTTTTTTAGGCTGATAACCACCTCCGGCAACGCGCCATCAAAAAAGTGATTGTTAAGAAGTCGGAACATCTTTTCGAGTTGTCCGGCCACGCGGCTGGTTTTAACGGTTTGTTTCATTTTGCTGTCCTTTCTCGTCGTTTTGTCTTTCGTATCCCGCAGAAGCGGTTTGCAGGTTTGACCCCTGCCGGCGAAAAGAAAAAGTAAAGCCCCCAACCCGGTGTCAACAGAACGTGGAATATCGCAGCACTCCCCGCAACGTGCGAGAATATGCCGCGAAAGTCTGTTGACTTAGGGCTGGGGGCTTATATACTTTTTTGAGCGGCAGGGCCACGCTTCCTCGTCCCGCCGCAGCGGCGTTCCTTATTTAAAATGTGAAATTTTCGTATTCCTAGATTTTTAAAGCGCTTTTGATGCGCAATGTAGGTATAGTACATTTGGAAAGAAAAAAGCATCAAAAGTTCAAACTTCCGATGCTTTGAAATCTTCCAACTGACAAGCGGGTTTATCCCGCTCCAAAAGATAGGTTCAAAAGGAGTTGGTTTTATTGAGGGTCTACGGGTACGTTCGTGTATCGACCAAAGGTCAAGCGCCGGGAACGTCACTAGACGAGCAGACGGCGGAGATACTAGAAAAGTATCCCACGGCTGTTATCGTTCGTGAGGTGGCCTCCGGCGCGTCAGAGCGACCAGAGTTCGCAAAAATCTGTGAGCAGTTGGAAACGGGTGATACGCTCGTCGTCTGCAAATTAGACCGCTTTTGTAGGACAGCCAAAGAGGGGCTGGGTTATGTGGATTATCTGCGCGGCAAAGGCGCGGCAGTCCACATCCTAAATATGGGCGTGATTGACAACAGCCCAATGGGGCGATTGATGGTGACGATGCTACTGGCATTCGCAGAATTTGAACGCTCATTGATAATTGAGCGCACACAAACAGGCAAGACCGCCGCTCGCAGTCGGACAGGTTTTCGGGATGGCCGCCCGCCTAAGTTTTCTCGTGAACAAATCGACCATGCGATTTGCCTACTTGAAAATCACAGCTACAAGGAAGTTACCAAAATGACAGGTATCTCGCGCAGCACACTACAACGCGAGAATCGAAAAAGGAGAAACCAATAATGAAAAAGATTACTGTATTGGATATTAAATTTTATCCCCACACCGTCCGTTGGTATCGCCGCAAAAAATCAAAGCAGGACAGTACACAGGTGTCATGTTATGACGGCTTTGCTCACATTGAAACCGTAGACGGGATGCGTACAGCGCACGTTCGGGTCATCTGTGACCCGACGGAAAAGCCAGATAAAGTTTGCACGATACATATGGCCCGCGCATACGACATAAGCCAGCTATCTGCGCAGGATGTGCAGATGGCGGCTTACGAGTGCGTGTTGCAGGAGATGCAGCAATACATCTGCGCTGAATTGCATCGTTGAGAATCCCAAGGGGCAGGAACGGCGGGAAGTCGTTCTGATGGGGGCCGCAGCCCCCACTGACGGCAAGAGGGTCTTGTCGGCAGCGGGGAGCCCAGAGGGGTCACGCCCCTCTGGCAAGGTAAGCCCGCAAGGGCGGTGGGAGTTTCCGGGGAAACTGCCATACCTTGTATTGCAGATTACAGCTGCAATAGACATCCCGCAAGCTCCGGCAGATTTAAGGGCGCGCGGCAAGCGCGAGAAAGGAGCAACGCGACGTGGCGAGCGTAACAAAATTTACGGCGGGCGCAGTCTACAATCAACTGCGCCACAACCTAAGGCAAATCGCTCATTCTAGCAACCCGGACATTGACCCGGTGCGGCTGCGGCAGGACTATGTGCTGTCGCCCGACAGGGGCATGAGCGATTACGACTATTTCCAAGAGCGGTTAAGCCAACTGTACGTCTATGGCCGTAACGATGTTAAGGTCATGGCGGGCTGGGTTGTAACCGCACCGCAGGACTTAGAACAGGAACAGTTCGACGATTTTTTTCTAGCCGTCTATGATTTTCTCGAAAATCGATACGGCGAGGAAAACGTCATACAGGCTGTCGTCCACGATGACGAGGGCGGTCAACCGCATCTGCATTTTTGTTTTGTGCCTGTGGTCGAGGACAAAAAACACGAGGAGGGATATAAGGTGTGCGCCAATGACGTATTAGACCGTCGAGAGCTTCGCAATTTTCACCCGGATTTGCAACGCTACTTAGACGAACACGGCCTAGAGGATGCCCACGTTATGACTGGCGTGACCCGCGCACAGGGCGGTAAACGAACCGTCGCAGAACTCAAGGCTGAACGTGAGCAGGAATATGAGCAGGAAACCGAGCGTCCAGAGCTTGATTTCGGCGGGCCAAGGGTCGAACAAGAACTACATTTTTGAGGAATACACCATGAAACAGGCCGTGTTACTTATCGACTGTTATCTGTACGGCACAATAGCGATTCTGGCCGTTGTGCTACTCGTGCTGGTCTATCTGCACGGACAGGCCAACCACCTGCCCAATCCATTTGCGCGAAAAAATATTGTCTATCGGCCAGCCCCCAAAGCGCGAGGCGTGCTGCTGGGGAAAAAATATGGTCTGTTGGCGTACTCGCCGGAGCCAGACGAGGGGCACATTATCGTGATGGGCCCGTCCGGCACTGGCAAGACAAGTGCCCTGCTGATTCCAACATTAAGGAGTTGGCAGGGCACTGCCCTTGTCGTGGATATATCCGGCGACATATCCGCCAATGTGGGCATGCCCAACAAAATTATTTTTGACCCAACGGCCAAAGACTGTGTGCCTTATGATGTGTTCGCATCCATTGACGCTGCCCCGGACGAGAGCGAACGCCAGGAGCGGCTGGAGCAGCTTGCTTACCTGTTATTGCCAGACAAAGCCAATGACAGCGAGGCGGGTATATTTTTTGCGAAAAATGGTCGCAAGATGATAACGGCGGCGCTGATTTGTTATTATGGCATGGGTTGGGGATTTGTCGAGATTTGCGAGCATTTCCTCGGCCACGACTGGCGCGGGTTGCTGAACGATATTGCACAGCGAAAGAATAAAATTGCCAATATGTATATCAGTTCCTTTGTCGGAGCAAGTGAACAGAACACGGCGGGCTGCAAACAGGCGGCAGACGATGCGCTAAAATTATTTGCCACAAATGAAAAAATTAAAAATGCACTCCGAAAATCTGCCAGCTACGAGCCATCCATCAGCCCGGCCACGTTGGAAACCAACAGCGTTTATATCTACATCCCGGATGAAAAATTGAAAATCTACGGCGACCTGCTGCGTATCATCACGGCGCAATCGATGGAGTATTTTTCCTCGCGTCCAAAAGAGCATACGCAGATGATTCTGTTCTGCTTGGACGAGTTCGCGTCTTTTGGGAAATTGCAAATCACCGAAGCCCTGCGCAAGTTGCGCAAACGTCATATCCGTATAATGGTGCTGACGCAATCGTTGGCTGACCTAGACATGATTTATGGCAAGGATGAGCGGAAAGCAATGCTCGGTAATTTTAAATTTACGGTTCTTTTGGGGTGCAAGGACACAGAAACGCAGGAGTATTTTTCAAAAATGATAGGAGAAAAACGCTCTCCCTTGGAAACGGATTCCAGCGCCAAGCCCCAGCCGATAATCAAGCCCGCCGACCTTGCACATCTGGAGCAGGACTTGTTTGTGATTTGCGATGATGGTGCAATCCGTTTGCGTAAAAATTTCTATTTCCAATAGGGGCACGGGGGAGTTGCCGTCTCCCCATTAGCGGATCACTACCGGGAGGCCCGCGCCCTCACCCAAACGCCACATCCTTTGTGAAAAAAATATACCTGCCACTCAAAGCGGTAGCCTTTTTAAAGTGAAATCAAACCGCAATTTTCTTGCGTCAATGTCTCAAAAGTGTTGCAAAACTGGCAAGAGTATGATATATTTCTTATAAGTTGCTATGTTATGGCAATTAAAAAAGGAAATCGCGGAAGAGGCGCCTCTTCCCTTACGGAGTGTACACTCCGTAAGGATAAGCTCTGTCTCCCGCCGAAAATTCAAAGGAGTATGTCAACGATGCGAAGAAAGTCTTATGCCAAGAGCGTTGTCGCTGTGGCTATGGCGGCAACCGTTGCGTTGAGCGCAACTGCCTGTGGGTCAAAATCCACGGCGGACACAGCCGACACGTCCACCAGTCAGAGCGAGGCGGCCAGCTCGGAGGCTGAAACGCCTACCGCTACGACAGCACCGACTGCAACCCCGGCCCCTACGGCCACGCCCGCCCCAGCGGAATCGGCAGCAGAATCCACCGACAGCAAGAGCGAGCAGGGCAGCACCGATAACGGCGGCTTGTCTTCCGGCTCGCAGAGCGGCAATGCCAACAGCGGCAAAAACAATTCCGGCTCCAACAAGGGCAGTCAGTCCGGTAAAACGACCAATACGGCCAAAGCACCTGCACAGGCTGCTGCTCCTGCACCCACGGCTACGCCGAAGCCCATCACCTACACTTACGTCGTCCGCAAGCACCCCGCAAGCTGCACGACGGCGGGCTACGACGAACACATCTGCCAAGAGTGGGGCGGCATGAACTACAACGACAACTACGTTGCCCCCAACGGCCACGACTGGGGCACGGGCGTTGTCACCAAGCAAGCCACCTACTACGAAAAGGGTGCAATTACTTACACTTGTAAAAACTGTGGCGAGACCCGCACCGAGGAAACGCCGGAGCTGGATAAAACCTACCATATCAAAGAGGTCGTTGCGCCGACCTGCACATCCGAGGGCTACACAATTTACGAGTGCAACGAGGTTCCCGGCCTGACCTACAAGGGCGAGTACACCGCCAAGCTGCCCCACAGCTGGGATGGCGGTGTTGTCACCAAGGCCGCAACGATTTACGAGAAGGGCGTCAAGACCTTTACCTGCACGGTTTGCGGCGAGACCCGCACCGAGGACATTAAGGTGCTGGATAAGACATGGCACAAGGGCCAGACCGTCGCTCCGACCTGCACCGAGCAGGGCTACACCGTCTACATCTGCGACCAGGACAAGAACCTGACCGAGAAGCGCGACTACACTGCCGCCCTCGGCCATGATTACGGCAACGGCGTTGTCACGACCCCGGCAACCTGCACGACAGAGGGCGTGTTGACCTACACCTGCACCCGCGACGGCGTGACCAAGACCGAGGGCATCCCCGCGCTGGGCCACAAGTGGGATGACGGTACGATTACCACCGCGCCGACCTGCGAGACCGAGGGTGAGAAAACCTACAAATGCACCAACGATGGCTGCACCGAAACAAAGACGGAATCCGTTGCAGCACTCGGCCATGACTGGGATGACGGTGTTGTCACGACCAAGCCGACCTGCGAAGCGGATGGCGTGAAGACCTATACCTGCAAGAACGATGGCAGCCACACCAAGACCGAGAGCATCCCCGCGCTGGGTCACGACTGGAACGACGGCGAGGTCACGACTGCGCCGACCTGCACGGAGGACGGTGTTAAAACCTACACCTGCAAAAATGATGCCAGCCACACCAAGACCGAGACCATTGCCAAGCTCGGCCACAAGTGGGATGCGGGCAAAGTCACGGTTGAGCCGACCTACGATAGCGACGGCACAATGACATTCACCTGCCAGAACGACAAGACCCACACCTACACCGAGACCATCCCGGCGAAGAAGTACACATTTACGGTGACTGTGGTTGACCCCACCTGCACCGAGCAGGGCTACACGCTGCACACCTGCAACCAGAACGCCGAAAAATCCTACAAGGACAACTACACCGACGCGCTGGGCCACGACTATAAAGAAGTCACCACCCCGGCGACCTGCAAGGACGCGGGCAAGGTGGAAAATGTCTGCCAGCGCTGCAACGATACCCAGCTTGTTAAAGAACTGCCTGTTACCGAAGACCACCAGTGGAACGACGGCGTTGTGACTAAAGCTGCTACCTGCACCGAGGCAGGCGAGAAGTTGTACACCTGCACCGTCTGCAACAAGACCAAGGCGGAGACCATCGAGGCCACGGGCCACGATTGGAACGAGACCACCACCCCGGCCACCTGCGGCAAGGCGGGCAGCGTTGACCGCACCTGCAAGGCCTGCGGCGTGACCGAACACGTCAAAGACCTGCCCGCAACCGGCAATCACGCATGGGATGCCGGAACGATTACCACCGAGGCCACCTGCGACGGCAAGGGCATCAAGACGTTTACCTGCACTGTCTGCAACGAGACCAAGACCGAGGAAATTGCCGCATTGGGGCATAACTTCTCTTATGGCTATTGCAGCCGTTGTGGTTTAAACAGTAATTATAACCAGAAAGCATACGAACAGGATATTTTTGAAAAGACGAACAGCTTGCGTGTGAATTCCGGCCTTAGTGAACTTACATATCGCTCTGACTTGCAGTTTGCTGCCGACATTCGTGTAGAGGAAATTCTACAAAATTACATTATTTATGGCTCTATTGATGGAAAGTGGGGCGCTCATACGAGACCCGACCATAGCAGCGCTGGTACAGCTCTAGGCGACAAGTCTGACTTGGCTTGCGGCGAGAACGCGGCAATGGAAAGTTGCATTTTCGACGAGGAACATCTATATTACCTTTGGTACAACTCTGAAGGTCACCGCGACGCAATGCTAAATCCCAATGCCAATGGTATGGCTTGCGCTGTACGCGAGTACAATGGTCTGGTTTTCGGTATCCAGATTTTTGTTAATGACCCGAACTACACCGCAAGCACCCAGTCTGCCGCCAGCGACACCTCCACCCCGGTGGAGATTGCCGCTGTAGTTGTCACGGACTCTGCAACCACGGAGACCGCAGCAGAATAAAGTAAATCCCATCTACAAGGCCGGAGCTACAACAGCCCCGGTCTTTTTATTGTATAGGGTAGATGTTATGTTTTGCGCATGTGAAAGTAACACTCCCCCACACAGCGATCACTTGCCTGAAATCAACCACCCCCACCCAAGTTGCTACTGCGCAAAACATTCGTGGGTAGGAAAGTTGTTGCTTGCCTTAAATTGATTGCTGACCTTTGTCGCTGTAATAATAGATGGTTTGCCGCTGCCGCCCGGCTATCGGTGTGGCGTGAGCGTAGCTACCAAGCCCATTTTTTCACACAAAGGACAGAGAAACCTTGCCCCTATCGACCCGTTGCTGGGTTGAACAGACGCTATAAACAAGCAGCGTACCCATGCAGTAATTGCCGCTAAAACGGTTGCAAGCAATATTTCTGGTGCGATATAATAATATTAAACAGAATCTCCCCTATAAGGGAAAAGGAAAAAGGCGCTTACCCATAAAGTGTGTACTAGGGGGAAAAGGTGCTAATATTATAATAAGAAAGGCAAAACGGGAATTTCTAAAATACAGCGATAATTCGATAAAAATAAAATGGTGAAAACGAAAATATGATAGTTTTATCTATCACAAACAAGCACACAATATATCAAATGGAACGGTAAAATTATGCCTAAGACAGTCAAAACCACATATACTGCAATCAACCTAGAGACGGGCGAGGTCTACACAGGCATTGATGCCCCGCAGTCCATCACGCGCGGAGAAACGCATTTTTGGCAAGCCAGCAAGGATTTTTTCGCCGCGCTGCTGGGGTATGGCACGGTGGAGAGCAAGGTTGTGGCAAATCTGCTGCACCGCACAGACCCTAAAACAAACCATATAGCGTGTACCCTGCCGGAGCTTAGAAAGGAACTTTCCTGCACAAGAGATACCGTTGCGAGCGCCATAAAAAAGATGGAAAGCAAGCGGCTGATTATCGGCATAGGGCAGGGCGTGTGGATGTTGAACCCGCGTATGCTGGCAATGGGTAATCAGACGCAGATTGCACTATTGATGGCCGAGTACGATAAGTACGTCAGTGAGCGGACGGGTGCTGCATTGGTTGTGGGAAAGTATGTCTTGAAAAATCCAGTCACGGCGGAAGAACTCCCGCTGCCGCCAGAGTGCGACGACAAGTTGATGTTTCTTGATGGGAATACGCAATTCTGGAAAATCTACGATGTGTTTTTTGGAGCGATTGCAGGATTGAGCGAAAACGAATTGAGAGTTTTGCTCCACATGATGGATATAAACAAATCAAAAGGTGGCGGCACTTATAATAGGCCACTAACGGTGATTGCTGACGAGGCGAGAGTATCTGTTCCGACTGTCAATCGTGCTGTTAAAAAGTTAAAAAAACGGAATCTGATAATACGATATTGTAACTGTAACTGGATGATTAACCCCCTCGTGGTTGCCAATGGAAATAAGCGGAAACAGAAAGTGTTAGAGCGCCGCTATACGGGGGTACAAGCAGAAAATGAGGCCAAGTTGAAACGCTACCGATTTCGGGTGCTTTCCCCCTACAACGACGGAAAACCATTCATTCCGGTGGGGCTGCCTACCTCGCCAAAGAAACCGTAAGGCTGCATTTAAGGCTTGACCCAACGGGCAATCGTCTTACGGTCTGTGCCGTACAATTGGGCGATATGGTACATACTGACGCCCTGCTGATACATTTCCCGGATTTCCACGAGAGTGTTGTCCTCTGGTGGCGGGGCAAGCAGGTCAGTAAGTGACAGCCCCAAGAAACAAGCAAGCTGTAAAATCTTGCGGACAGATACCGTGCGATTGTTGGACGCGACACCGTAAATCTCATTTGAATCTACACTTTCAAAATTTCCGCCGTAAAAAGCGTTGACCACCTCTGCGATTCTGGCGGCGTAAATCCTGCCGCCTGTCACTGACGCATAGCCGCGATTGCGCAAGGCTCGCTTGATGATGGCTCGATAACCGCCGCCGCCGTGGAAATCATACGGCGCGGTCAATGCGTCCTGCATCAACGCAGCAAAGGTCTTTTGCGCTGCGGTGGGCGTGGTGTCCGGCGTGGGGAGCAGGTGGCAGTCCGGCAGGGCGGGAAACAGCAGATTGTGCCTGTGCCCGGTCAGTGTGACTTCGGTGTCAGCCAGCCAGCAGCCGTGCCGGGGGCAGACGGCTATACCGGGTATCTGGTGCAGCCGATGCCAGTACGGCTCGCCATAAGCTGCAATATCCTCGTCAAAGCATTCGGGGCAGTAGCGCAGCCGCCGCGCGTCCATGCTGCTGCTCTGGTAGATGCCTATATGCTGCCCTGCATGGCGATTGCCGTTCAACGCCAGCATATAGGCACTTTTTTTGCGGTTGGTGGAAAAGAAGCGGGTATAATAAGGGTAAAGTGTGTGCTGCATAATAATGTCTTTGGCGGTGAGGGCTTTTGTTGGAATTGCCTCAAGCAACGGAGAGAGCGCCCCGCATAACTCGACAGGCACGTTGATATGATTTGTACCGTACAATTCGCGGATGGAATACTTGACCGATGGATTGCCGCTGCGGATATGATAGCGGCAAATGACGCTGTACCATAGCTCGTCTGGGTAAGGCGCGGGAAAAAATGGAATCATAACTCGACCTCGCCTTTGATGTACTCGCTGTACACTTCTAACGGCGGTCTGCCGCTCTTTTTAGCAGCGCGTAGCGTTCCCCGCAAATCGTGGGGAGAGGCGGCTTCGGGTGAGCGGATCGCTGCCGGGGAGTGTTTCACTTCTCTTTGCGGGCGGGGAACGCGGACTGTTGCAAGCTCTGCCATATAGTCAGATACCATGCCCAAGTTCTTTAAATACGCACTTTCAAAAACTTCAAAATCAAGTTTTTCTCGCCCGTCCAAGATGCACAGCTTTTGTGCGTTGTACAACAGTTTAACTAGTACGTCCGGGATGCCCTGCGTCTTGCGATACAGCCAGCTTTGCATTTCGGGGGTCAAATCCGTTGCAAAGCGGGTGTACTGATAATGCCATAGGCCGTGCAGCAACAGGGCAAATTCCTTGTCGTCGGGCAGCCTGTCATATATCAGCCCAGTCGTGCGGCGAGCGGAACGAAACTCCTGCTGTAACACTTGCAGCACACGGGGCGTTCCGACCATGCAGATGCTGACACCCGCGCCGTTGATTAGCTGGACGAGGAAATTGATAAAACGGATGCCATTTTTGCGGTAAGCGATATTTTGCAATTCATCGATTACCAAAAGCCCGACATGGTTGACGCGGACGATTTGATTAAGCTGGCTTACCAGTACATCCAAGGTCAGCTTGTGAGCCAGTGCGTAGTGCTGATAGCTTGTGCCCAGCAGAGCGTCCAGCTGCAAATATATGTCCAGTATCATGGCTTTAACCGAGCCGTCGTGCGGAGTCTGTACGACCAGATAGGGAATTTGCTGACAACATAGCATTTGCCCTTTGTAGCGTTCGTGGTGAATAATTCGAGGAAATAGAGACAAAACCCGCTGCAATGCCGTTGACTTGCCCAGCCCAGACACACCAACAACGGAAAAGGAGTTGCCGCCGCCGATGGATGCAGCAACAGCCTTGCCCTGCATAGCGGCGTAGCCCTGTTGGAGAGCGGCAGCCTCTCGCTGCGGTGTGTATTGCCCATAACAGTGCTGCATGGCGTTATAGACCTCACAATATAGGTCAAGGGTCATTGTCAGCGGTTGGTAAAACTCATACAGCGCCGACAACAGTTGCAGACGCTCCCCGGTGCTGCGGTCTCGGTCACTGGTGCTGTACAACGGCACGGATGCCAATGCGCGGATTAACTCTTGACCTGCGAGCATAGGTGGCAGGGCTTCGACATAGGGATTGCCGGGGTACAATAAACTAGTTGTGTATTCAGCGGTCATTAAAGTGTTCCTCCTGTTCGGCGGTCAGCAAATCAATCATGGACATATGCTCCTGCGCTCGCGCAATCGTGCGTCCGCGCTGTATCTGCGGGCTGATTTTGCCCTTGTCGCTGATGCCGCGCTCGGCGTTGTCTGCGATTTGCATTATGTCGTTCATTAGGTCGATTTGCGCCTGTAATTCCTGCCGTTTCCAGTTGGCGCTCTCGCTTTTTTCGTTCTGCTGCATATCTGCGATTTCAGCTAAGGATTTGCCAAGATATATTTTTTGTGCCAATGTGAACGGGATATAGTCGCCGTTTTCGTACAGATAAACGTTATAAAGGCAATCTGGACTATATGCGACTTTGACAAGTTCCCGGCCATTCAGCCCGGCAGTTACGAAACGCTTTTTAAAAGTGCAGTTTGAAAAACGCAAATTAAATAGTTCAAGCCCGCGTTGTGTGATTTTTCCATCCGCGCGGGGGAGTAGCGCGTAAAGCAAATGGGGGTCACTGGCAACTGACACAGGGCAATCATCTTGTGCCAAGCAAAACGACCAGATGGCAGCAGCGGTGGGCGTGATACCAGCGCTTGCCATGTTAGGGGTGCGAATGAAACCTGTTTGGATATATTGAGAGTTGTAAAAGAGAACACAGCGCAGAACGACAGCGGTAAATTGCTCTAAATCAAGTGTGCCTTGTCTGCGATAGTCGGGAGCGCCGCGCTCCTGTATGTCGGATTCTACAACGCCTTTGCCTTTCAGCAACGGCTTGTATGCACTCTGAATAAGGTCGAAAAGTTTTTCAACTACACCTTTCAAATCGGGGCGATAGGCGGGCAGATTTTCAATTTCAATTCCATAGCTTTCACAAAGGTTTTCCAGCGGGCCACCGAGAAATTCACTTCCCCGGTCAGTCATAATTTTTGTCGGTAGGTGATGGCTCGGCCAGTCCTGCGGGTCAATCTCTATGTTGTGCTGGCGACAAAAGGATACTTTGTCGGCAAAGGTGTTTTGCAGCAACAAACGCAAGGCATACTGCCCGCCCTCTATGCCGACATACACACCGGTAATCAGACGGCTGTACGCATCGACCATTGTGTAGATAACAGGTCTGCCAATAGGGCGGCGAGACAGACGGCTGACAATGTAGATGTCCGCAACGGTGGCATCGGTCATGTATGTGCCAATCGTGCCCGCATAGTCGCTGACAGCCCCGGTAAATGGGCGGTGATTGCGCTGGTATGCCTTGATACCCTCGCGGCTGATGCTCTCGCTGATAGGGTCACGGTGCTGGCGGAAAAAATAGCGGAACTGCCAAAACGAGGGATAGTCTGGTTTTAGCTTACCTTTGGCATCACAATATTTTGCGTGGAGCATCATCTTATAGGCGGTCTGCAAGCTCTGCTTTTGTGGAGTGTAATAAAATTTGTTGAGCGCCCAGCGGATGGTCTTTTCATCCGACGACAAAGGACGTTTCTCGGTGTTGGATTTTTCGGCAGGCAGTAACGCATTTTTGGACTGGTAGACCCAGTATAACCATAGATATTGCAGGACGGTTTTACGGGAAACGGAATTGCCGGAGACAATCTCGCGCAAGACCTTGTTGCGATAGGATTTGTCGCAGATACATTCCTCGACCAAAAGAGGGGCAATCAGTTCGGCGCGGCGGTCACGCTGCTGGCGTTGACGCTCGGAAATATCCTCGTCGAGCGCGAGTAGACGGTACATATCCTGCGGCAGCTTTTCCATCAGTAAAAGGCTCGACGTTGAGATTGGAAACGGCATTTTGCAGCGTTGACAGTTGACAACATAGGATTGCTGCTCGCCGTAGAGCAAAACCCGCAAATGGTCGCCCGCGTCGGATTTGAGCAAATCATTCTGTCTCATGGTACACGCTCCTTGTCGATGATGATGCCCCAGTCGTTAATGCCCTGCTGCTGCCAGTATCGGCGGGATAATTCCAGACGTTCCGCGACAGATGGACGGCTTAGATGTGAGCGAAAAACGGCTTCACGAACTGCAATTTTGCCGTCCGTAAAATGGATAACAAAATCTGTTGTGTAGGTCTCGCTCGGCAGGTTGAGGTCGTCAGCGGGAATTTCGTCCAGTTGAAGTGGAATATTGCACTCTACTTGGACGATGGACGGGTCAGCGTTGAGCATCCGCGCGGCGGCAAGCTGTATCTTATCGTACAGACAGCAGACGCGCTGGCACTTTTCTAGTTTGATTTTTGTGCAACGCTCCTTTTGAACTTGTTTGCGCATAATAGCGCCCCTTTCTGGGGCTTGATTTTGTACAGCCAAAAAGGAAAATACCTTTGCCCTATTGGGGCACAATAAATTTCCTGTTTTTCAAAAAACCAAACAAAAATGCGGATTTTCTGCGAAAAATGGAAAATAGGTGTGCCTTTTGGCAAAATAGGAAAACGGCCTTGCCCCAACAACACAGTGCTACAACGCACAATTTTGTGTTGTGGGGCAAAGCCGTTTTCTTGATTTTCCCAAAATCGATAAAATATACTATATGGAGAGGCACTCGAAAAATTCCAGAAAGGCAAAGCCATTTTCCAAATTTTTTTCTAGGTGGCTCGCTCCACTCCGTTCCGCTCGCAGCGCATTTTCTCAAATTATATTCTGATAAAAATCTGAAAAAGTGGCGGAGAAACGACGGGAAACATATAATCTGAAATCGATTCGGGGAAGAAAAGGGGCCCCGGCGCGGAGCGCCGGGGCCTAATCCTGTTTTGCTCAACATTCTGCCTTTTT
>SKED01000947.1_pt1 | contig 28533 bp, 21 predicted proteins | sample 4826651 | NCBI WGS metagenome assembly SKED01 (sample SAMN11008818, study PRJNA524170) | human gut metagenome | biome: Human fecal sample; material: Feces; isolation source: fecal sample from pouch patient p19 | host: Homo sapiens | place: Israel: Tel-Aviv | collected 2016-06-28 | reverse complement strand
GTAAGGGCAAAAGCTTCTCAATACCAAGCTTTTGCCCTTACAGGGCGACTCTGTTATATCCCTATGTACCCAGGGTGTTACCCTGGGCTAGGAGCTTCTGCCCTTTCAGGGCGTGTGGATGCAAACAGGGCATGTGGATGCAAACACCACTTGGAACATGCCGGGCATTGCCTAAATCATACTGATTTTCTAGATCTTATCCAATGCCTGCTTGATATCATCCAGGATATCTTCTACATCCTCGATACCTACTGACAATCGGATCAAGTCTGGGGCAACGCCTGCCTCCTTCAACTGCTCGTCTGAAAGCTGGCGGTGGGTATGGCTGGCAGGGTGGAGCACGCAGGTGCGGGCATCTGCCACATGGGTTACGATGTTGATCATATCCAATGAATCCATGAACTTGATGGCGGTCTCACGGTCGCCCTTCAATCCGAAGGCGATGACGCCGCAGGTGCCGTTTGGCATGTATTTCTGGGCAAGGTCGTAATACTCGTCGCCCTTCAGTCCGCTATAGTGAACCCAAGCCACACGCTCATCATTCTGCAGGAATTCAGCCACCTTCTGCGCATTCTTGCAATGCTGGCGCATGCGCAGGTGCAGGCTCTGCAGACCCAGGTTCAGGATGAATGAGTTCATTGGCGCAGGGATGGAACCCAGGTCGCGCATCAGCTGTGCCACGAGCTTGGTGGTGTATCCCATCTTGCCGAAAGCCTTCACGTAGGTGAGTCCGTGGTAGCTCTCATCCGGTGTGCAGAGGCCAGGGAATTTCTCGGCATTCGCCATCCAGTCGAAGTTGCCGCTATCCACTACTACGCCGCCTACCTGCGATGCAGTTCCGTCCATATACTTGGTGGTAGAGTGGGTAACGATGTCGGCACCCCACTCGAATGGGCGGCAGTTGATAGGTGTGGCGAAGGTATTATCTACGATGAGAGGCACGCCGTTCTTGTGAGCGATGCGGGCGAACTTCTCGATGTCGAGCACGGCACAGCCAGGGTTGCTGATGGTTTCGCCGAACACTACCTTGGTGTTAGGGCGGAAAGCCTTCTGGATTTCCTCCTCGCTGGCGTTAGGGTTTACGAAGGTACACTCGATGCCGAGCTTCTTCAGGGTAACGCCGAAGAGATTGAAGGTGCCGCCGTAGATTTCGTTAGAGGTAACGATGTGGTCGCCAGCCTCGCAGATGTTGAATACGGCATAGAAGTTGGCTGCCTGACCGCTTGAGGTCAATACGGCGCCCACACCACCTTCGAGCTGTGCGATTTTCTTTGCCACAGCATCATTGGTAGGGTTCTGGAGTCGGGTATAGAAGTAGCCCTCCTTCTTCAGGTCGAAGAGCATCGCCATCTCCTCAGAGTTGTCGTATTTGAATGTAGTACTCTGATAGATAGGCACTTCTATCGGTTCGCCGTTCTTCGGCTCATAGCCTCCCTGCACGCAGAGGGAAGCAACACGTAATTTCTTTTCCATTGTCGGTTATTCTTTTATTTTGTTATAATTGTTCTTCTTTCTTTGTTGTTAACGCCCTGAAAGGGCAGAAGCTCTTAGCCCAGGGCATCGCCCTGGGTATTCATGACGCAAGCCTGTCGCCCTGTAAGGGCAAAAGCTTTATTATTTCATGAAGACGAAATATACGGCAGCGATGAGGCAGACGAATGCGGCAAAGTGATTCCAATGCAGTCCCTGCCCCTGGAAGAGGATGTTGGCGATGATGGCGAAGACGATGAGCGACACGCACTCTTGTATCACTTTGAGCTGTACCAGATTGAATGGACCGCCGTTGTCGATGAATCCGATGCGGTTGGCTGGTACCTGGCAGCAGTATTCGAAGAAGGCGATCGCCCAACTGAAGGCGATGACTCCGATGAGTGGCCAGTTGCTGCTGGTGCCCGTCTGCTGGAGTTTGAGATGTCCATACCATGCGAGCGTCATGAAGATGTTGCTCAGCACGAGGAGCAGGATAGTGTATATTCCGTTCATATTCTCTTATGTTTTTGATTTCTTAATTGATAAGATTTCTCTTATATTCTCTTATGTTCTTTGATGCTCTACATATATAATAATGTATAAGTGGCTGCAAAGATACACTTTTTCTCTTGAAAATGTATGGAAAATCAGAAAAATGCGCATGAAAAAGAAAAAAGTTGCCGAAAAATTTGGTGGTGTCAGAAAAAAGCAGTACCTTTGCAACCGCTTTTGAGAAATAACTCAAATGCTAAGCTTGCTGCACCCTTAGCTCAGTTGGTAGAGCAACTGACTCTTAATCAGTGGGTCTAGGGTTCGAATCCCTAAGGGTGTACAAAAAAGCTCCGAAGAAGTTCATCTTTCTTCGGAGCTTTTTTTGTTGTTGTAAAAACAATAGGCATTGCTTTCAGCGAAGCCTCTTCCTTTTGAATAGGCATTGCTTTCAGCGATGCCTCTTCCTGCATTCAGGGCATTCTCCCTTGATGACGAAGGAGACGGAGTGAGGATAGAATCCTTCCGGCAATTCGAAGCTCGGAATATGGATATCCTCCATACAGAACGAACGGTGGCATGATTCGCAGTAGAAATGAATATGACCATCATGATGATCACACTCTCCTTCCTCCTCACACACTTCGTAGTTCAATATCCCCCTTCCATCCTCGAAGGCATGAACGGCATCATGCTCCAGAAAGAGCGTCAGCGTGCGGAAGATGCTCGACTTATCCACCGACACCATCTTCTGCTCCAAATCCTTCAGACTCAGCGGATTCTGCTCATTCACCAGAGTCTTCATCACCAGTATGCGGTTGGAGGTGGGCTTGATGCCCTTCGCCTCCAGCTTATGAACAATCTCTTCTGTTTCCATCTTTTTTTCTTTTAAAATAACTTAGAGTATCTGCATTTTTGCGCCAAACGACAGTCCGAAGACATCCCAGAAACCGGCATTGCCGTTGCGGTAGAACCGCATGAAATAGATATCATTCGTACTCAACTCATAGAAGAGCGTGAGACTCTTCACGCGCTTGCGCCTGTTGTTCGGAATCTGATACGTAAACCGTTCGCCAAATCCCAGATTCGGGCGGATTCGGGTAGAGAAGGGATAATATCCGCTCTCGTACTTGGTAGGCTGCTTTGTCCAGAAATCGTGACCCAACACCGTGTTCAGGTACAGCGTGCACTCCAGGGGTTCAAACTGCCATCCCTTTCCCCAGTCCTTTCGCCAGGGAATGAAGTTCTCCTTCAGCGTGATTGTCATTTTTACTTCATCCGAATCATATTTCGGAACGATGCCGAAGAGCAGATGCGTCTCCCACTGGCTTCGCTTGCCGTAGTCCCATCCGATACCCAGCGAGATGATACCCATGTTGCCGCAGGTCTGTATCACGCTCTGCGTAGGCATCAGCACATCCCAGTGTTTGCGATAGCGGAGGATGCGCCTGTCGTATCGGGTGAGTGAATCTTCTTCTGAACTCTCCTTTCCTAACCCCTCCTCGCCGGCGCTTGCCGTTGTGCTTGCCGATAGCAGGAGGAGTGCCCATATACTGAACTTAAAAATCGATGACTTCAACATGATAATCCTTTGGTGTGATGGTGAAAATGTAATATTGACGGAAGTGTACGCTGCTTGCCATATAGAACAGGGTGCCGTTGTTGTAAAGGTCTTCCGTCTTGGTATGATGACCGTGACCGTCCAGGCAGAACAGCAGGCGAGGGAACTCGTGGATGTAATAATTGAATACCTTCGCTACGTTGTTGTTAAACTGCTCGGAGTAGGGAGGTGCATGCATGCACACCACGGTGCGGTCGAAGTCGAGCGAATCGGCAGAGCGTTCCGCCTCCATGAAGTCGAAGTTGGGCACCGGACGGGAGTAGTCGTACTCGATGGCATTGGTGTTGAGGCATACGAACTTCACCTTTCCGGCGATGAAGCTGAAGTCGGGATTGCCGTAGATGGCCTCGTAGGTCTGGTTGCCCGTGCCCAGACAGTCGTGGTTGCCCAGCAGCACTACCGAAGGCATCTTGAGTTTCAGCATTCTTTCTCGTGTCCACTTCATTTCGCGGGTAGCGCCGAAGTCGGAGATGTCGCCGCAGTGGATCACGAAGTCGATGCTGTCCTTGCGTCTGTTGATATCATTTACGGCATCCACGAGGTCGTCGAGCCACTGGTGACTGTCGCTGATCACGGCAAACCGGATGGTATCCTTGCTCTTCACCGTCTGCTCTATCTTCTGTATGTTCTTGGCATTCAGATTGGTTTCGCCCTTTACGCGAACATCGTAAGGGTGAACATCGAATACGGTATCGCAGCCCGTAAGGAGTAGGGCGGCGATACAGACAAGTAGATAAATTTTGATGTGAAATTTCATATCTTATATCTTATTTTAAATACATATTCATATTATAGTCTATTTGATATTCCAGCCTGTTTGATATTCCAGGCTATTGATTTCGCGTGCAAAGGTACGAAAAAAACTTGAATAAATAATGAGGTTTTTCCAAAAAGACCATTTTTAAGGAGAAAAAGATAAAAAAAAGAAGGTGCGCCAGATTCACTTCCTTGTAATCTGGCACACCTTGATGATTTTAGAGCTCTACGTTGTTTTTAGAGCTCTACATTGTTTTTAGAGACTTACGTTGTCGTCACCTCCTCCGCCTTCGGTAGTGCCTCCGCCCTGGCTGGAATCACCTCCCTGGTTGGTTCCGCCACCTTCCTGCGAAGTTCCACCGCCCTGCGAAGTACCTCCTCCCTGGTTGGTGTTATCCTTGTTGTCATCTTCCCCGGTGTCGTTCTTGTCGGCAGAGGTAACCTGCTTCACGATCTTGCCGTTGCGGTCGTAGCAGGTGATGTTGACGCTGGTCTTGGCGAGCTCCTCCTTGATGTCGGCGTTAGGCACGAAGATGATGTAGCGGCGGTTGATGAGCGAGCTGCTCACCTTGTTGACATCCTCCACGGCGGTAGAGTTCAGACCGAATCGGAGGGAGCCGAGTCCCGGTACAGCCACGGAGTGACCCTCGGTGGCCCATGCGGTGATGACTGCTCCGATGGCACCCCAGGCAGCGTTGATCACCTGCTTGGCGAGTCCGCTGCGCACGGCAGCTTCCTCGATAACCTTACTCTGGGTAAGCTGACCGTAGAGGTCTGCCTGCATAACGTATGCCCACTTCTGCTTACCCTTCTCAAAAGCGACGTTGCGCTCGATAGCTTTTACTTTGATACCCATAATTCAAACAGTTTTTAAAGTGAATAATTTAAATTTCAATAAACTCGATTTTAGTGGTTAATTCAGTTTCAGTCTAGCTCGATATCGTGAAAGATTCGAGCACTACATGCAGCTCGTAACTCCGAGTGATGTGCAGAGTGCAGTGAGCACCGTGACGATGATCTGCAGAATCGTCTTCCAAGTTTCCTTTTTCATTTTCTTCATTCCTTTCTTTTTAGTGAATAATCCAGTTTCTGTATCGGGCATCCCCCTCCATGCTGTTCCGCGGTATCCTGCCGGCAGAGAGCCCCATCAATGATTTTCATTGACGATGCAAAGATACAACATTTTTGGGCGAAATGCAATAGTTGTCCCGGCATTTGGATCGGCTTGTCCCGGCAGTTGTGATGTGAGGCAGTTCTGGCAGTTGTGATGTGAGGCATGAAATCCCCTTCGATTGAGCTGCCGTTTCCTGCGTGGCGACGCAGGAAATATTACGTGGCGACGCAGGAATTGCTACGTGGCGACGCAGGAAAAGGGGCGAGGAGGGGGAGGGGTCAAAGGAAAAGGTGAAAAAGTGAAAGTGAAAAGGTGAAATTCACAGAGGTGTCAAGGAACAGATGAGAAAAATGCCAGTTTCTGAGATTCCGTGTACGATGTAAAAGAGAAAAGAAATACGATATATTAAGGTACACGTATATAATAATGTACGCGCGTAAGTACTACTCCTTTTTTCTTCACTATATTTCTTCTTTTATCCCTTAATAATACATAATCCTTTAAAGGTGTGTTTTTTGTTCTCATTGAAAATTCACTTTTTCACTTTCACTTTTTCACTTTTACTTTCACTTTTTCACTTTTTTTCAATAATATTTTGTGGTTTGTGATTTTTTTTGTATCTTTGTAGGGTGAAAGGGCATAATGCCATTTTATATAAACAATTATAAACAATCAAAAACAATCAACAATGATCGAAACAAAATTTACTCTTTATAGATTGAGAATAGAATCGTTCATGGCAGGGGTTCCTGCTTCTGAATCAGAAACTAAGATGATAGCAGAGTTTATCCTGAAACATCTGATGGATATTGCTTTCCTGGATGGTAATGGAGAAAGAACAACCGCTTATGGAGCAGCTATTCTTGAAGACTTCGCCTATGTAACCATCGAAAAAAAGAAAAATATGACCAGAGACAAGAAGGATTGCAGAGACAAAGAAATTGTCCCAACCTATCCTGACTTTTCTCTGGTTTTGGATGCAAGAAACCCTCAAAAAGAGGGTATTCTTATAGGAATCCAGCACCAAAGAAAATGTTTTGCCAATTTAGAGACCGTAAGAAAAGGACTCGAAAACTATTGGAATGAGCTAGTCGGGAAAAATGGTGGTTATAGAGTTGACTTGCGACAGATTACATCTTCCAACAAGTTTTGGTACACTTTAAAGGAAAAAATCAAGCAGGGCTGCATGCTGACAGGGCTTCATCTTGATTTGGATAAAGTGTTGGCAGATACTGGTATTGATGAGCAAACTAGAGAGAAAGCCGTCTTGTTCACTTCATTCCTGGAAATGTTGAATGACATTGGTGCAGGTAACGGTGGCTTTTTCTTTCATGCTCTTCCTGGAACAGGTCTTAATTTAGAGCGGACTGAATATAATCTTGGCATAGTGGTAGCTTTAGCTTGTCAGCGTGGATTTGTTGTCAAGGCTCAGTTGGATAATAATCCTGATTGGATTACATCAGAGGCATCTGCTCCTTTTACCATGCGTTTGGACAGCAGTGCATTCATCAAGCCTGAAGGTACTGAAGAGCAAGTAAGAGATGAGAATAAGAAACAGTTACATGTCTTGAAGAGCTGGTTTGACAATATAATCACTAATCTTAATCAAATTAATAAAGATAAGCAGAATGAACAGACTAGACATACAGTCAAGAGATAAAGTCAGAAAGCGCTATGCTGCTAATCCCTTGTATCTGATGATACAAAGCATTGGCGGAAAGTATATTCGGCCTGATTATAGATTGAAGTTGCGCCCCGAGGAAATTTTTCAAATCCTGATGGGGTGGATAGACGGCATCAAGTGCGAATCTGATAATGAGGCGGTATGCAGAAAGATGAAAGAAGCTTGGGATAAGCAGTGGGAAGCCTTTTGCGATATGGCTGAATTGGCTAACTGCGAGTGTCCTGATAGTGAAGTGGAAGAGTATGTATGTCTTATTCTGGGATTATTGCATAATTGTCTGGGCAAGCTGAGTGATGAAGCTTGTCCAGGGAATCTCCACTATCTGCGTTTTGGAAATCAACTGTTTGCCTCTGCCTGTGAGCAATCCAAGATGATGATGAAGTTTATGAGAGACATCTATCATCATGAATCTTATAGACTATATAGTCAGGATGTAAAGGACTGGCTTCTTGATTATATGAATAATGATGACTCCTTGCTTACTGATTCTGAAGGATGCCTTGTCTTGCAAGACGATGAAATCGTAATTGCTCCTCCTCTTACGGAGCATGATGATAAATTATATACAGAACAAGCTCAAGTCATTTGGAGAAAACTCATTGAAAAAGGATGGTGTGAGAAGGATGGTTCGATGCTCGTTTGGAAAAAATCTAAACGGTCACTAGGCTATATGGTAAAACTGGTGGCACATGAGTTGAAGGTTTTAGATCCTTCTACCAAAAATATTGTATGGGATTCGTTTAAGCATTTATTTAAGGATTTAAATAATTCCTCTGTTCTTAGTCAGGCTAAGAGTGGGGCTGGAAAATTTAAGTTAGAAAGCCGTCCTACTTCGTGGCCTGGTGAAGCTGATGAACTGCGCATTTTGCTAAGATCTCTATAACTAAACTTCTATTGGTGTGTTGTGTTGTTGTTGTGCCAATAGTTTTGTTTCTTTTCTTTTTAAGCCATATAAAAGATTGTATAGCAGTTAGTTACTTATAAAATTTGAGGTGTTGCGTCGTGTTGCGTAACACCTCGCTTATGCCCTTTTTTACTAATTTTGCATCATCAAAATCAAATTGATGATGATGATGCAAGATTCAAATAACACCATGCAGCAGAACAAGTCGGGGACTTGCCCTGCTCACCAGCCAAACGATTCGACCCAGGCTGGAAACCAATCAGTGGTCGAGTGTAATCAATCAGTGGTCGGGTATAACCAATCAGTGGTCGAGTATAATAAAGAGGATACAGCTAAGTCTCATTCAGACTCCATAGACCTTCAACCTCTCATTCCTGACAAGGATTATCCTGCTGGAGTAAGAGAGTGGATGATGACGGCACCCAGTGAGCTCAAGTTTTCCACCTTGGCGGTGGCGAGTTCTATGCTTGCCGTATATGCCACTCGTATCCGCCTCAATTATGTTTACGATAATTCGCTTTCTGCCATTCTTCTTCATGTGCTGGTATGTGGTGATCAGAGTTCAGGAAAATCGTTTGCCCGTTATCTGATGCGTTATCTGATGGATCCATTTATCAAGCGTGATACCGAGCAAAGGGCAGAGGAGCAGAAGTATGCCGAATTGAAGCGACGTCAAGGTAAAAAAGATGGCAAATTGCCTCCGGAGCCAAAGACAGACATCACCTTGCTCCACGAGAATCTTTCGCTCTCTATGCTCATCAAGAGAGCCGATGCTCCAATGAAGCTGTTTGGTACGCCGAAAACGCTTTTCCAGTTTGCCGATGAGATCGGTGCTATCGTGCAGGCCAGCAAGCGACAGTTTTCTGATATCAAGCAAATCAACAAGACTGGATATGACCTGGGATCAGAATTCGGTCAGGATTATTTGAGTGAAGCCAGCTATTCGGCTGTGGTAGATTTGATGTTGTGCTATGTCTATACAGGCACACCTGCAGCCGTAAACCGATATATGGATAAAGCAGCCATAGAAGGTGGCAGCGTTACCCGTACTATCCTTTGCAACGTGAATTCTCAGCTGGGAGAAAACCCATTGATATTCAAGTCTTTGACAGAGGAACAGAAGCAATGTATAGATACTACTTTGCAAAAACTCATGTCGCTTTGTTATAGCGAAGACGGAAAATCTTTGCGTAAGGAAAGCTTGCTTGATACGAGTTGGTTGGATCCTACGGTGAAGAAATGGTGTGAAGCTCGTAGAAGTGACGTAATGAAGTCGATGTCAAAAGCTCTTGATGTCTTTTATAAACGCAGCAGTGTAAGTGCCTTTCGCATAGCTTCGCTTATGCAATACCTTTATCAGGTAGAGGGTGTAAAGACACAGAAGGAAATCCGCCGTCTGGTGAAGCAGATATATTTGGCTTGTGCCGATCGTATCTTGCACAATATGTTAGGTAAATGGGGAGCCATCTATGATGAGATTAATGCAGATTTTGAATCTCACCCCTATAAGACCTGTAATTACTTTGATGAGTTGCCGCAAGAGTTTTCTCGTAAATTCCTGGAAGAATTTTTAACTCGTAAAGGAGTGCGCACACCATTGAAGAATGTAATATGTAATTGGAAACGCAAAGGATGGATTGAGAAACTTGCTACCGGTAACTTACGCAAGAAAGCTTCACGCGCCATCAGTAGTTCTAAGAAAAAAAGTAATATCAGTTAGTTTAAGATATGATTAATAAGTTTGACATTCAGAAACTTCGCGAGCTCGACATCTTGCAGGTGGCTGATCTTCTGGGCATGGGGCTCCGCAACATGCGATCCCTCTGCATCCACCACGATGATCATCATCCGAGTCTCGCCTTCAATGTAAGGAAGAACACCTGCCACTGCTATAGCTGCGGATTCTCTGCCGATACCATCGGACTGGTGAGAGAGCGACTGAACCTGGGATTCAGCGAGGCATGTCATTGGCTGGCAGATCATTTTGATGTGTATATCGCCGATGAGAAGTATGGAAATTCTGCCCGATATGCAGATAAATGTGCTGATAAGAAAGTACTTACGGCATCAGACAGAAGAATGGCTTCCCTGAGAGCGCATTTTGCAGAAACCCATGTTTCGCATGGACATCTGGCAGAATCTTTCAGTAGTGGAGAAAGGAATAGAGAATGCCCATCATCGGCTTATGTTGCCCCATCATCCGTAGATGTGGAGTTTTATCAGCAGATGTTCCGGCAGATGCATCTATCTGAATCGGGACAGAGATTCCTCTTCGAGGAGCGGTTGCTCAGCCCTGAGGCATTGAAGGTTTGCCACATAGTGAGCACGGAGCAAAGCGTATGCATGGCGAGAGTGGGGCGTGGAGTGTTTGACGGACCATCGCTCATCTTTCCCTATTTCGACCAGGAGGGAAGACTGGTTTCCGTGCAGAGCCGCTATCTGGGAAAGCCGAAGTCTGAGTCATCTTTCGATATGGAAAAGGTATCTATTGATGAAGTAAAGCCGAAGGAGATTCCCCGATTCAAGTTTGCACCAGGCAGTCATCGCATGATATATGGGCTCGACCGATTGAAGGATTATCCTCCTGGTGAACCGCTGCTCATCACCGAGGGTCCCTCTGATTGCTGGACGGCATTAACCCTGGGCTTTCATGCCATAGCCATCCCCAGTGCCACGCTCTTCGACCGCCGCTTTCAAGGGCTTCTTGCCGGAAGAAATCTTCACATCTTTCCAGATCAGGACGAAGCTGGGTTGAGTCTTTACTTTGAGCTGAAGAAAGCATTGCCCAGTTTGGTTTACCATCAGCTGCCCGAAGGTTGCAAGGATTTGAGTGAGTATTATCTCAAGCTCCGTCGTAGTGAAGGGATGACGCTGGAGGAGGCGAAAGTCAAGGTTCAGAGTAGCGTAAGTGTCTGATAATTATGATTTTTGTTATTATGTTTATTAATTTGCTTTTTAATTTAATTTAGGTAGATATGGAAATTTATGTGAATCGTCTATTGCGTGAGCGTGGCACCATCATGGGCACACTCAAAGTTGTGAAAGAGGTTGCTGGCGAAGGGATTGAGCTGGTGAAGGTTTGTGGCACCGTGGAGCGTGAGGCAGATTGTCTTCCGGCAGGAAAGTATCGTGTGTGCATAGGCAAGTGCATCTATCACCATCGCAAGATGCCGTTCCTGGTTCCGATGGATTCATCCCAGTGTGAGCTTTGCTGCAAGGCTCGTCATTCTCATGAGTTTGGCGATATTTCAGCCTTCGCCTCCCTGCCATGTGCGATGATTCAGCCGGGCAACGGTCCGTTTACGATGGGCAGGGGCAGTATCCTGGTGGGCGAGGTTCATGCCCCCGGCTATGTATTGAAGAGCCACCCGCTCTTCACCACCCTCTACGAGCGCATCAAGAAGGCGGTGTGGCGAGGAAACGAAGTGACGCTGGAGATTAAGGAGGTGTAGAAAGGAGGAGGATGCTTTTGTTATGATACAGTAAGTATTGTAGTAGAATAGCTGATGATATTGTAAAAGAAAAAGCAGTTGTTGCGGTAAGAGGCAACAACTGCTTTTCTATTATTTTTCATTGCTCATTTCGCCAGATTCCCAAAGCTTATCCATTTCTCGCTGCAAGCGATCATTCATGAACTTTACTAATTGTTTTGCCATAATCGTAACTTCTAGAATTATGATATGATAACCCATTTGCCTGATTTCTGCGAGCCTTCTCTGCGGATGATATGATCTTCCTGCATCTTCTTGAGATGCTTGGAGATAGCACTTCTGTTGATATTCAGAGTATTAGCGATTTCTCTGGAAGTGATATTTCCATTGCTGGCGATAAGTTGCAAAATGGCATTTCTCGTTTCTGGTCCACCTTTCTGGTCCACCTTTTTGATTTCTGGTCCACCTTTCTGGTCCACCTCTTGCTTCTCCTTTTGTACCTTTCCATCTCCTTCCGGCTCCACTTTGATATCAGCGATCGCAATATCTTCTTCCATAGATTTCCTGTATTCAAGAATCTCGTTTCTCAGGTTTTGCGTGTGCTCTTTCAGCATGAATTCCTGGAAGGGTGCCATAGTCTCTTCTTCTCTCGACTCATTGAGGGCTTCGATATACTGCGCCTTATCCTCTTTGATGATTTTAGCAGGCACCAGTCCGAACTCAAACTGCAGGTGGTTCATGATGAGGCGCGACATTCTGCCGTTGCCATCCACCCATGGGTGAATAGTAACGAGAATGTTGTGGGCATCGAAGCTCAGCAGGTAGGCATCCATGGCGTTGGGGCTTTTGATGAGCGCTTCTCTTCGCTGGTTGATGTGGTTGCAGAGTTCTTCCAGTTTCATCGGAACTTTGCGGTAGTCCATATAGGAGCGCCCGCCTGCTCCTGCCGTAACGCCAACAAGGCGCAGGTCTCCCTTTGATGAGTCGAATTCGCCCATCAAGGTGCTGTAGTGGCTGCCCGTATTTCTCATTACCAGGGCGGAGAGGTTCTTGAGCATTTCCACGGTGAATGGCTTATGTTCTCTTGCCCATCTGATGGATTGCTCGTAAGCTCTCTTCAGGTCGAGGTTCATGAGTTGTTCCACCATCGGTTTGCCTTTAGCCGTGATACCTTCGTCGAAGAGAAGCTGGTTCTCAATCTCGGTCACGGTGGAGCCTTCGATGGCGGTAGAGTGGGTGATGATAGAGTAGAGATAGAACTTCTGATAGTCTATCTGCTCAGATATTCCCAGTTCTTGGTATTCTTTCAGAACCTCTAGGAGTTCATTGATCTGCTTGTCCATAATGCTTCTTTTTGTAACAGATTGTAACTGAATTTTTCTGCAAAGATACGATGAATATTTAGAAAGCAAAGAATTTCTCTTGCATTTTTTCTTTGAGGTTAAACTTCTTTGTTGTATCTAGAGCACGTTCAATGCAGATGAACTTCTTATCAGTATGCTGCATAAAGTATTCTACTGTTTCATCGTTGAGATTTGCATCTACAGTAATATAGGCCTCCTTTTTTCCATCTGTTGCCCAATAAACTGTGTTTTGGGTAAAGCTGGCTTGCTTTTCCAGTTTATAGGTAAGCATGAAGCCTTGTTTGATAAGTATTTCTGTTATCAGTTCCTCTTCATTAAATACGAGTGTAAGCTGACTCTCTTTTTCCTTGATGTAATCATGGAAAAGGGCAAGATTCTCTTCCTCGTTCTTTGTTGGGTCTGGTGTAAAGTCTGTTCTTGGGAAACTTGACTTTGACAGGGTGAAGATCTTGAAGCCTAACTGGTTGAGCTGCTGCTTGTATTCCTCGTCAAGGATTTTACCTTCGTTTTCTTTCTGATATCTTTCAACCACAGCTTTATTTCGGGCAATGGTTATTTCACTGATTGTTTTGTAGTCAGCACGACGGGCATTGCTGTTTTCGTCAGTTTGTTGAGGTATTTGTACTAAGATAAATTTCCTATGACCTTTATCTTTCATGTTTTGATTCATTACAGCATGACCTGTCGTTCCTGAACCCGCAAAGAAATCTAAAACGATGCAGTCTTTGTTGGTAGCATGCTCTAATACCCTTTCTACCAAAAGAGAAGGCTTAGGAAATTCGAAGACTTTTGCCCCTAAAAGAGAATACAATTCAGCGGAACCTTCATCTGTATTACCCGCATAATCATGACTCCAATAATTAATTGGTGTTAAACCACGTGCTTCTGAAAGAAACATTTTTATAGACGGAACTTTTGATTTACCATCTAATCCCCAATATAGCCTGTTATCTGCCAATAATTCATCATAAACATCTTTTGAATTTCTCCAAGCGTTTGTTGTTGGCATAGTTACTTCACCTGTATTTGGATTGGTAATGGGATAACATAGATTTGGACGATCTTCTGGCGAAGCTGGATTTAGGAAAGAAGCTCCTTTCCAAACGCCTCTTGGGTCATTATCTGGATTGGTATATCTACTATCTGCTTCCTCAGTACGTGGCAATAAATTTACTTTGAATTGTTCGGTTTTGGAGTACACTAATATATGCTCAACTACGGTTGTAAAATCAACAGTATTATTACTTCTTGTGTATCTTTTTTGCCATGAGATATTTGCTTTGAAGTTTTCTTCTCCAAAAACTTCATCACAAACCTTTCTTAGATGATGAATTTCATGATCGTCCATTGAGATAAATATAACTCCATCAGGGCGTAATAAGGTACGAGCCACCAACAATCGGCTATACATATCGTCTAACCAATTGCTATGAAAACGACCATCGGAATTAGAATTGGTATCCAAAGTTATTCCTTCTTCCTTTACTTCTGTACGTTCCCAATACGACTTCTTGCTTTCCGAGAAATCATCATTGTAAAGAAAATCTTCTCCTGTATTATATGGTGGATCAATATAGATACACTTCACCTTATTTCTGTAACTGGAAGTCAATACTTTGAGCACTTCGAGGTTTTCACCTTCAATGATGATATTCTCGGTAGTCTCTGCATTTACGCTTCGCTTCTCATCATAGTGTAATGTGGCACGTGTTGGGGTGAAAGCGTTGCGTTTTGCCGCTGATTTGCCAAACCAGCGGAACTCGTAACGCTCTGTTTCTTCTACACTATTTGGGTTCACTGCCTTTTTCACCTCGTTAATGTCGAGATATCCCTCCTGTGTAAACCAGTCTGGGAACAACTCACGCAGTTTGCTGAGTCGTTCCTCGTTCATGTCGGGTGATAGGGTGATATGTTCTTTATATGTTTCCATTTTCTTTATCTGTATTTATAGTTTGGTCGGCTTGCGACTTAAATGTTTTGTATTCACGAATAGGAGCTTTATAATATGCCTCGATGCCTATTGAACGGAAGTGCTTGATGGCGCATTTTATTCGAGCTACTTCGTGAGGTGAAAGGGCTTTGGTGTCAGTAATGTCGTTCGTTCCCTTTATCTCCACAACGAAGTAAAACTCCCGCTTGTCGTTTGTATCTTTTAATGATACTCGTTTCAATACCACTCCAAAGTCAGGATTGTAAGAACCTATTGGGGTAGGAATCTTGTACCATGAAGGGAATTTCAGGAAGCACACGACATCTGAGTTTTCTTTGTCTGCGTCTGCTGCGAAATCTCGTTCGAGTGTACTGTCATATAGAGTCTTGTCCCATACTCCATGATTAGGAGTAGAGACGTAATTCTCACATCCGTCTTTTGTAAAATCCTCAAAGTTGAAAGGAAAATGCTCATCGGTAGGTGAGTATTCTACGCATCTGGTTAACTCTTCCAACTGAATCTGCTTGATTTTGAATACTGCCTGTTCCATATATACAGGCGGATTCTTTAAGTATTGTTCTTTGTTGGTGATACCAAGTAGAATCTGCAGTACCGAATTGTAGCATAAACCAGTCTTCTCGCTCAAATCTTCAAGTAAATCCTGTGGAGTAAAACGGCCATGTAATTTGTAATCTTCCGATCCGACGTATTCGCGAGACAAATCTTCGATATTGTTCACTCTATAGCTAGCCACTTCTGCTTTATAATCGCCGATACTTATCTCGCTCAGTGCTTCTATAGAACGGCGGATGATAGCATCTTCATCGAAATGTACACGATAGGTTGTCTTCTTAGCAATGACATTCCAAAAACGGCGGAACATGCTATTAAAGGACTCGTCCTTTTTCAGTGTGAATGTTACTCTGTTCTTGTGCATTCCTTTATGAGTATGCTTCAACTTGGCAGATGCATCCTTGGTGCCAAAAGCCTTCTCATTCTCGTTCTGATAGCTGCGAGCGAAAGTTTCATAAGTTTCGTTTGGAACTACTGTGAGCTGGTTGATGATTTTATCATCCTGTGCATCTTCTGGGTCATAGATGCGCTGACCTTGTTGGTTCACGCAAATTCGAAGACCACGGCCTATCTCTTGTCTTTTTTTGTTTTCTGAGTAGCTTTCGTTGAGAGTAGCTATTCCGAATACATTTGGATTATCCCATCCCACGCCAAGTGCTGAATGAGAGAATATAAACTCTATAGGACTATCGAACGACAATAACAGTTGCTTGTTATGCAGTATCTGGTCGTAAATGTCCTTATTGTCTTTATTGGTTCTCTCATTATCCGTGTATTCTCCTTGTGTGGTTTTGGCAAAGTAGAATCCCTGTACTGCCTTGATTTGTTCCTTTGAAGGAGATACACCATTATGAAACTCCGCATACACTTTGGTAAATTGCTCTTCGAATATATTCTTGATGACAGGATTGGTGGTGCTCATATAGTTTGCCACCCTATCTATGAATATGAGAGATAGATTCTTGATACCTTGGGGGCGTAGGCGAAGTCGGTTCTCAAAGTGGCGACGAATAAGCCATTCTAGTTGTAATGCCCAAATCTGTTCCTTATTGGCTGAAGAATTTCCTTGTGTAATACTTGTTCCGTTGGTAAATTCCACGGTCCACTTTCTTGTACTCATCTTCTTATAGATGCGGCTGATAGTATAGTCTGTATAGGAATCATTTCCTGATTTTACAGCCAGATTATCTCCTTTTTTAAGGAAATTCGAATCCTTGAACAGGAAGTTTTCCTTTGACTTATTGAATCTCCACAGTTTCAACTTAATTTTTGGTTCGCCTTTTGTTTCTTGCACATCGCTGATCTCAATTTTCAAGGTTGCTTCATCGTTTTTCTCCGTCACGGTGAGCACTTCTATCTTTTTGACAAGTCCAAGACGATAGCTATCGTTAGGCGTGAGTTGGTAAAGCATATTCATTTTTACTGCATGGGTTGCAGAATAACGAAACTTGAACAATGGATGCAACTTTGAAAGCCACTCCTTGGAATTGTCTGTGTCCATTCCTTCTTGTGGTTCATCCATAAAGATGATAGGATGGGTTCTGCCCACAGCTTCAATATGAGGCTTGTTATTAAACAAGTCTTCACGTACAGCTTGATTAAGAATCTTATCTTCAGAATTGAATGAAGCCATGGTCATTATCATCAACTGAGGAGTTTCTGCAGTGATGAAGTCTCTTAGATGACTCAATTTAGAGCTATCGTAAACAAATGCATTCAGTGAGGCTTCGTATCTTTCTTCCAATTGTTCCTTAAAGTTGTAGAAGGTATCTATAACTCCTTGTCTGATAGGAACAGAAGGAACTAATACTATGAACTTTGTGAGTCCATATTCTTTGTATAGTTCGTATGCAGTTTGGATATAAGTAAGTGTCTTTCCTGTACCTGTTTCCATTTCGATGCATGCATCTTGCGATTCTTGCAGGTTTGCATTACTCGGGGAAATATGGTTCTCTTCAATGATTCTTTGGATGTTGGCATACAATTCCTTCGGAGACAATGAGCAATAGTTCGCCCTAATGTCTTCGTCTGTAGAATTGTCATATGTATTCTTCTCCATACCTCTAAAGACTTCCACTACGCTATGAATGGCAATCTTTTGATGTTCTGGGTTTTCTAATCTAAATTGCATGAATCTTCGATGTTTTAATGATGCACTCACAATTGTCTTTGCGTGATATAAGCTTCTTTCTTTCTTGAATATACATAGAGAAAAATCGGCTCTTCTTTGCAAGTTTAGTGCAAAGGTACATTTTTTTTTTGAATTATTTATCCAAAAATGACTTTTAATTCTAATTCAGACTATTTTTTGTATTTTAAGGCATAAATGCTTGTAATTTTCAATCTTTCTTCGTACCTTTGCCACTTGAAGGATGCGGAATCGGATTTATAGTGGGTTCGGAATCATCCGGAAGGTGGAAGAAAGCAATGTAGAACTTTAAAAACGAAAGAAAAATGGAGGAAAAGAAATATCATATCGAGGAATCGGAGATAGCAGGGGATAAGGTCTGCGAGCCATCGCCTGCCTATCGTTCTATGGCATCATCAGTATCATCCGTATCATGGGATGAGGCTTACGACACCGATTCCTATCCTATGGGTCGCTCGCTGGAGCAGGTGATGGAGCATTGTGCAGAAATAGACAAGCACTTGGATGACCCGAACTATGGAATGTCGTGGGAGGAATTTAATGCTCATTTACGTAAAACGATTCCAGGATGGTTGTAAGACAGGATGAGGTCTTCATGCAGGAATTTCAGAAATGTCTTGTTTTTGCATTAGAAGAGTTTGGAAAGAAGACGGTTGGGAGATGGCAAGAGCAGATATCTCGTATCATGCATCGGTTGAAAATGATGCCTGAGAGTTATCCGTTTGTGCCTGAACTGCAGAAATGGAGAAAGTATCGTGGTGCCATCATCATGAAGAACTTCAAGATTATCTATTTCTACAATGAAGAGAAAGATATCCTCTGGCTGGTGGATCTCTGGGATTTGCGCCAAGACCCTCGTAAGCTGAACATGCGAGCCAGGAGGATAGAAAGAAAGGATTATCATTAGTCTTTATGATAAACAAAAGAACCCGCCAGGTGTCCCAATGGATTTTGAATCCGGTAGGATACCTGGCGGGATGTTTGTTTGAAGTTGTATTTTACAAAGACTCATCCACTTCTTTCCAATCTATCAGTCCCTTGCCTGTTTCATCGAGTTCTACGGCCAGGGCGATGACCTTGCGTTTATCGGCCTTGAATGGTTCGGTGTAGCTCTTTTCCTTTATCTGGCTCTCGGCAGCAGAAATGCCGCCATTGTTCGATAGCTTCAGCTCCAGGACGTAGATGAAGGATGGAACCTCTACAATCATATCAATTCTGCCAGTGGCTAGCATCCTTTCTACTTCCACCCTAAATCCCAAGGCTCTGAATATCGTGCTCATTATCAGCCGGTAACGCTCCTCCATATCCATGCTCGCCATTTTCTTGTTGCTGTATGGCACATCGGCGATAAGAGCCTTTAATGCCTTCTTGGCTTCAGCGGTGTTGCCGTCCTGCATCATTTTTCTGAGGAAGCTCTGTGCAGAAACCACTTCCGAATTCGACTTCATGGTCAGGGCAGGAACCACTACCCGGTATAATGCCTTGCGAACTTCAAAGTTAGGGAAGCCCAGGATGTAAACGCCATCGTCGTAACCCTTGATGGTGAGATAACCCGACTGATAGAGGAAAAGCTCGGCTCCGCCATTCACCACGTCCGATGTTTCCAGGGTGTCGCCCTCGATGAAGCAATGGTCAAAATATTCCATCTTCATCTCCATGTCATCCACGAACTTTGGCAATAGGGAAGTGGCACCTGATGAAGCCCAGTAATTTCTCAATTTCCTATCCTCCAGGGCATTGATGAGGCTGAACGGATTGAATATATCTACCATGTTATCGCTGCAGAAATGATATCCGTCGTAATAGGCCGTGAGCTGCTTCAGGGTCTCCTCAGGAGTCCATCCGTTTTCTTCTCCCATCGCCTCAATCTCAGGCATGAAGTTGTCGGCAACTTCCTGTTTCGAAATTCCGCAGATGGTGGCGTAAGGTGCATCAAAACTGATGTTGCTCAGATTATTGAGAACAGAGAAGAGAGAAATCTGAGTGAACTTGGTGATGCCCGTGATGAAGACGAAGCGCTCGTGCTCGTCCTCTTTTTTCAAGACGGCAAATACGGATTTATAGATGGCTGTGCAGGCATCATGCTCTGGAGTCTTCCAGGAATGCTGCAATGGAGAATCATACTCATCGATGAGGATAACCGCCTGTTTTCCTGTCTTTTGAGACATCGTTTCGATGATGTTCTGGAAGCGGACGGCAAGGGAAGCCTCTGGGCGCACGGCTACCTCATACTTCTGTTCAAGTTTATAGAAGGCGTCATCGAGATAGGAGTTGAGTTCTTCGGGTGTAGCTCCTCCGCAACTCATGTCGAGTCGAATGACGGGATAGCAGGTCCATTCTTTTTCCAATTCCATCACTTTCAATCCTTCGAAGAGTTCCTTTTTCCCCTCGAAGTAAGCCCGAAGTGTATCCACGAGAATCGACTTACCGAAGCGGCGTGGGCGGCTCAGGTAATTATACTTTTTTCCCCTGTTGGCAAGTCTCTATATCATATCAGTCTTGTCAACATAAAGATAACCACCCTTTCTGATAACCTCAAAAGACTGGATACCTACCGGCAATCTTCTTTCGTTCATTTTTGTATCTGTCATAATCTGATCTCCTATGTTTTCAGGATGGCCTTTTATGCGCCATCCACCTTTCTACAAATTCTTTCTGCAAAGATACGATGAATATTTTGATTTCACAAGAAAAAATGGGGGATAATATAAAAAAGGTGGCGAATCTTTTTGTTGTCTCTGATTTTGTGGATGAAATAGATTTCGTATCCAGTTCGATGAAGTTCTAAGTCCAAATAGTCCGACCAAAACAAGGTTTGTGAGCCATCGCCTGCTTATGCATCTTAAATACCTGAAAAATAGCCGTTTTTTCTATAGTTTTACGATTTTACGAAAGTCTTTTGCGAAAAAACAAAAGCCATTTTTTGCAGATTCCGCTACCTTTGCCCCCGAAAATAATAACAATCAAAAAACTATAGATTCTTATGACACTATTAATGATCGTAGAGCTACTTGTAGTACTGGTAGCCTTGTGGGTGGGAGCACGATATGGCTCCCTAGCTCTTGGAGCTATTTCGGGCATAGGACTGGCTATCCTGGTATTCTGTTTCCATCTGAAACCAGGCAATCCTCCTACCGATGTAATTTACATTATCATAGCTGCCGTTACCTGTGCGGGCATGTTGCAGGCTTCGGGTGGCATGGATTGGATGATTCAGATAGCCGAACGACTCCTGCGCAAGCATCCGGAGCGCATCACCATCCTGGCGCCATTCACCACCTTCTTCCTCACCATCCTGGTGGGTACGGGCCATGTGGTCTATACCCTGATGCCTATCATCTGCGACATCGCCCTGAAGAAGGGTATCCGCCCTGAGCGTCCTTGCGGTATCGCCAGCATCGCCTCTCAGATTGGCATCACCTGTTCGCCTATCGCCGCTGCCGTGGTGGCTTTCTCTACCATCAGTATCGAACAGGGATTCCATGTAAGCAATGTGCAGATTATACTCGTTACCATTCCTGCCTGCCTCATCGGTATTCTCTGTGCCGTGATAGCCAGTTGGAACCGTGGTCTCGACCTCGATAAGGATCCAGGCTTCCAGGCTCGCATCGCCGACCCTGCCCAGCGTGAGTATATTTATGGCTCTACTGCCACAACCCTCGACAAGAAGATTTCTGTAGAGAGCAAGCGTGCCGTGTATATCTTTCTGGCAGCCCTCACCATCGTGGTGATCATCTCTGTGGCTAGTATGCTGGGCGTTAATCTGTTGCCTTCTTATCCTGTAGAGAAAGTGGTGGATGGCGTGAAGCTTACCGTGATGAAGCCGCTGGCGATGAACATCGTGATTCAGATTACGATGATTGCGGCTGCGGCCCTGATGATTATCTGCTGCAAGGCGAAACCTAAGGTGGCGATAGATGGAGCGGTATGGAAGAACGGAATGGTGGCGGTGATTGCCATCTATGGTATTGCCTGGATGAGCGATACTTATTTCGCTAACTATCAGCCGGAAATACAAGCTATGCTGAGCGATTTGGTGAAGGCTTATCCTTGGACCATCGCCATCGCCTTCTTCCTCGTTTCCGTGCTCATCAACTCGCAGGGAGCCGTGGTGGTTGCCATGTTGCCTCTGGCTTATTCGCTGGGCATAGACGGATGGATTCTGCTGGGCGTGATGCCGTCGGTATATGGATATTTCTTTATCCCTAACTATCCATCGGATATTGCTACCGTAAACTTCGACCGCTCGGGCACCACGGTGATTGGCAAGTATCTGCTCAACCACTCGTTTATGATGCCTGGCATGGTGCACGTAGTAACTTCTACCATCGCCGGACTGGGTATCAGCTATATCTACCACTTCTGGTTCGGAATGTACTAACATTTGCTCAAGTATTTTATTGCGAAGACGACTGGAACTCACTCGGGGTGACTCCAAACTGTTTCTTGAACGCCACGGAGAAGTGGGCAGCGGTGTTGAAACCTGTCATCACCGCCACTTCTGATACATTATACTGGCCCTCCTGCAGCAATCTCGCTGCCTTGTTGAGCTTGTAACGGCGGAAGAACGAACCTGGAGTCTCGCCAGTGAGTTCCTTCAGTTTGTAGGCGAACTTCGACTGGCTGATGAGCAGGTCGTGGCATACGGTGGTGACGTTGAGTTCCATTTCGGCAGAGCGCTTCTCCATCAGGGCATACAGTTCGTCCATGAACTTGCGGTCCTGATCTGACAGGGTGTTGGCTACAGGGGCATCCAGCGTTTCGGTATCCGTGCTGTCCACCAATCCCTTGCGCAGGGTTGCCATGTTATGCAGCTGCGTCTGTACCATCGCCTTCAGATAGAGAGGGTCGAACGGCTTGGTGATGTAAGCCACGGCACCCAGGCGCAGACCGGTGATCTGCTCGTTCATATTCGATTTGGCGGTGATGAGAATCACCGGGATATGGCTGAACAGCAGGTTCTGCTTGATGGTCTTGCAGAAGTCGTAGCCCGACATCTTGCCCATGATGATATCGCTGAGGATGAGGTCAGGCTTCACCTGCTCCAGGTCGGCAAGTGCTTCCTCGGCAGAATAGCGGTTCACCACGGTGTAGTCGTGGGACAGGAGAGAGGTGATGTATTGAGCCACATCGATGTCATCATCCACCACCAGAATCTTCGGCTTCTGGGTTGTTTCTTCCTTTGAAGAAGCAATTTCCTCTTCTGTAGTTGTTTCTTGCATGGCATCGAGTGTGTCATCGAGTGGAATCTGCATCACTCCCGTCTTTTCTTTCACCTGTTCTGATGGAGTATAGATGGATTGATCTACCGGAATCCAGAACGAGAATTCTACACCGGAAGCCCAATCCTTTCTGGTTTCATCTTCCTCATTCTCTCCATTTTCTTGAGAGATGACATTTCTGACGGAGATTTCTCCATGATGCAATCCGATGAGTCGCTTGACGTAATAGAGTCCTATACCAGTACCCCATCCGTAATGATGATTGCCTTCTGTTACAGAGAGTTGGTAATATCGCTTAAACACATCCTTTAATCTGCTTTCTTCTATCGGTTCGCCATTGTTGAAGATGGAAATCATCAGCTTTCCATCGTGGCAGGAAGCCGTGATTCGGATGATTCCCTGGTTGCCGGTATGCTTCAGGGCGTTTGTGAAAAGATTGTCCATCACCTTCTCCAGCTTGTCGGCATCGAGCCAGACCAGGTAGTTGCTATCCTTTTCTTCTCTTTCTTCAATCTTGGAAATCTCTTTCTCTTTATCCTCGAATCTTGTTTCGAGCCTGATGCCCCTTACCCGGGTGGATTCCTCGAAGCTGGCGAAGAGCTGCTGCAGTTCTTTCCGAGCATCCACCTTCGCCACTTTCAGGCGCAGGGCATCGGTTTCCAACTGGTTGAAGTCGAGCATCTGGTCTATCAGTTTCAGCATTCGGTTTACGCTGAGGCATACTCGGTTGAGCGTCTTCTGCGCCTGTGCAGGCAGCGATTTGTCCTGTTTCAGCGAGAGGAGCGGACCGGCGATGATGGTGATAGGGTTGCGGAACTCGTGAGAGATGTTGGCAAAGAAGTTCATGTTCATCTCGTTGGTGCGCTGTTCGCGCTCTCGCTCGTGCTGTTCCTGCAGGAGCAGCATGCGGTTGGTGCGGATGTGCAGGTAGAGCGAGGCAATGTAGCTGAGCAGCAGGATGAGGCAGCAGAAATAGAACCACCACGCTGCTGCCGAGAACCAAGGGGCGGGCAGAATGGTAATCTCGATGCTCTGCTCGGCTAGGGCTGGCAAGTGCTCGGAGTTGACGAGGCGCAGGTGGAAGGTGTATCTGCCTGGCGATAGATTGGCGAAATGGGCGGTTTGGTCGTAGCTCGGTTCGCGCCAATCCTTGTCGTAGCCCTCCAGCTTATATTGGAACATCAGCGAAGAGCGACGACTGTAGTTGGGATAGAAGAAGCTGAGGCTCAGGTCGTTCTCGTCGTAGGCGAGGGTATAGCTGTCGCCATCGTGAACATCATCGTTCATGGCGAGCGCTTCGCCATCCTTGGTCTTGATGTCGAGCGAATAGATCCTTGTTGTTTTCTTGTTCGCCATCAGGTTCTGGTCGCCTGCTTCCTGAGGCAGGAAGATGCAGCCGTCGGAGCTTCCGAATACCAGGTTTCCGGTGGGCGAGATGCAGAGCGAATTATCGAAATACTGCCGGTTCCACTCGTTTTGACTGGATGATACCAGACTGTTCATCAATACGGCTCCTGTGGCAGGCTGATAGCAGATGGCATTCTTCAGGGTGGTAATCCAAATCTGATGGCGGTCGTCCTCCAGGAGTCCCTGGATGTGCACATCGTTTATGAAGTCCATCTTCTCCAGTTTCCTGTCTTTCAGGGTAAATCGGTAGAGTCCGGCACGCTTGGTTCCCAGCCAGATATTTCCCCTGGAATCCTGGCGGGCAAAGGCTGGGTCGATGTTGCCATGCTCTGGAGCACCGCTTATCTCCAGGTCTGTAATCTTCTGGGTAGCAGGCGACAGGATGGCGAGATGCATATTCTTCATAAAGAGAAGAATACGGCCATCCTGCAAGGTGGTGAGCTGGGTTTCGGCATCATACCAGGAGTTCGGACAGGAGATGAGCTCTGCCTTTGCCGCACCAAAGGGATACTTGATGATGTAGGGAGCCTGGCAACTGACATAGACATCGCTTGCCTGGCGGGTGCCGCAGCCGAGAGAGGGACTGTTGTTGCTGAGCGAAGCCCCATCTGTAGTGCTGCTGGAGATTGAGTCGCTCCTGAAAGTTCCGAGCGTTGCCAGCTGGTTGTCCAGCAGAATGCGGCAACTCTTGATGTAGCTGTTGCCAACCATCCAGAACTGGTTATCATCTAGCGGTACGATATTGTTCAGCGAAGTATTCTTATCGTAATAGTAGTAGTTCGGTTCGCCTTTCTTCGCCTCATATACGAAGAGACGGAGCGTGGTTCCGGCAAGGATATGGTTGCCCACGGTCTGCATGGCGGTGATATCCATACCTTTTGTGGCATCTGCCAAAGGGTTTCTGTTGGCATATTTGTAGGCTATCACATTCTCCGAGATTACTTGGTGTCCGGCATTTCGGTATCCTATCCAAAGGTTTCCTCCGGCATCCTTAAAAGTGGTGGAAATAAGCTCTTTTGGTTTGTTGAGTGAAAGTAAGAAGTCAGGGTAGAGATGAAGCCAGTCTTGCAGGTCTCTCTCTATCTTCTGCTGCTTTTTCTCCTTGATGGCTTTCAGGAACGGCTCATCAGTATTATGCACTTTTGGGCTCTCCATCTTCTTCACTTCATCCCCTTCTACCAGAAAACGTTCCTGCCCATTGCTCACGTTTACAGCATCTTCTTCTGCTGCAGCTTTTGCTCCTGCTTCAGGGTGAGCATCCTCTATCTCTATTATATTGGTGTTGGCAGAAGGCAGGGTGAAGCGATGGAAGCGATAGCCGCCTTCATATCTTGCCAGTCCGTTCTGGGTTCCTATCCACATGCGTCCCTTCCTGTCGCGGTGCAATACGTTGATGTAGTCATCGGGCAGGGCGGTGCTGTCTTCCGAATCGTGGAAGAACTGGATATAGTCGTGACCATTATACACGTTGATTCCGGCTGATGTGCCTATCCATATCAGTTTCTTGGTATCCTGTGCGATGGCAGTCACGTTCAGCGAGGAGAGCATAAAGTCCTTGCCAGTATGCTTTCCCTTGCTTTCGAGCATCTGCTGCGTGCGCCATCGGTTGGGATTGATGGTGTAGATGGCTGTCAGAATGCCGAAGATGGCAAGGGCAGCAAGCAGGGTGTATCGTCTGGTCTTGTTCATATCTTATCTGATGAGGTTCGTTTTTGTTTTGTTGCCAAAATTACAAAAATAATTTCTATTAGCTTTGTTTTTCTCAAAAAAAAATCGAAAATTGCTGCAAATAGAACAAAAAGGTGGCTCTTCTCTTTGCCGGATAAGAATATTTCCTTACCTTTGCATAGCATTTAAAGCATGTGGAGATTACCGACGAAAGTTTAAAAAGAGAAAATATAAAAGAGAGACGAAAATGAAATTGAAATTGAGATTCTTGAAATTGATGCTGCTGCTCTTCATTCTGCCTTTGCAGATGCTGGCGGCAGAACAGGGAGAGGCGGGCAAGCTGTTGGCGACGCTGCCTGGAGTGAGTGATGTGGAAACGCTGAAAAGTACGCATTTCCCGGAAAAATATGTGTTCTTCATCAAGCAGCAACTGGATGCCAAGGATGCTTCCAAGGGCAGCTTTGAGCAGCGAGTGATACTCTGCCACAGAGGATTCGACCGTCCTACCGTACTCGTAACTGAAGGCTACAACGCCAAGTATGCATTGCGCGAGGGATACATCGAGGAACTTTCCAAGCTCTTCGATACCAACATCATCACCGTGGAGTACCGCTATTTCGACAAGTCGATGCCTAGTCCTTGCAACTGGGATTACCTCACCGTGGAGAACTCGCTCTACGATCTGCACCACGTCAACCGGACCCTGCATGCGATGTACAAGGGCAAGTGGATTGCCACGGGTATCAGCAAGGGCGGACAGACCACGATGTTCTACCGCGCCTACTTCCCAAATGATGTGGATATTTCCGTGCCATACGTGGCTCCGCTGAACAAGGGCGTGGAGGATGGCAGACACGAGAAGTTCCTGCAGCATGAGGTTTCTACCAAGGAGAACCGACAGAAGGTGCTCAACTTCCAGCTGCTGCTCTTCAAGCGCAAGGCTGCGCTGCTGCCGATGTTCGAGAAGTACTGCAGCGAGAAGCAGTATCGCTTCAATGCGCCTATCGCCGAGATTTTCGATTACTCGGTGTTTGAATATGCCTTCGCCTTCTGGCAGTGGGGTGAGGATATCAAGAAGATTCCTACGAATGATACCACCGACGACCAGGTGTTCAAATACTGGATCAACATGTGTGAGCCGGAGTATTTCACCAACTACAATGCCACCTCTCCGTTTGATGTGCAGGCTGCCAGGGAGTTGGGATATTACGGCTATTACACCAAGCCATTCAAGAGATACCTGAGCATCAAGTCGCCAAAGGGCTATCTGAAGAAGCTGATGGTGCCTAAGGGTGCCGAGAACGTGGAGTTCTCGCCAAAGCTCTACAATTATACCGTGGATTTCCTGACCAGGAATGATCCGAAGATGGTGTATATTTATGGTGATATCGATCCATGGGGTGCATCGGGCATCTATGGTCTGCCTTTCACCAAGAACAAGAAGAACCTGCATGTCTATATGTGTCATGGCGGTTCGCATCTCACCCGCATCCTGTCGTTCCCTGAGCCTACCAGACAGGAAATCATCGACCTGATAGGTGGATGGCTGAAGGAATAAGCCTTTGGATTACATCCATACGCCCTGAAAGGGCAGAAGCTCCTAGCCCAGGGTAACACCCTGGGCTACGCATAAGCAAGAAAGTCGCCCTGTAAGGGCAAAAGCTTCTTATATTTAAAGCTTTTGCCCTTACAGGGCGACTTTGTTATATCACATTCTAAACCCAGGGCGATGCCCTGGGCTAGGAGCTTCTGCCCTTTCTGGGCGTGCTGCTCTGTAAAATTATCCGTTTGCGATATTTCCGAAGAAATCGAATGAGGCATCCCAATCCTTCCATACTGGCTCTCTGCCCAATTCCTTCAATCTCGCATTGATTACCTTGGCGGTACGCTCATCGCTCACGGTGAACTGCTCCAGCGCCTGAGGATAAGTATGGTAACCACCAGGATTTACCTTTGATTCTGCCGACATGGTGGTGACACCCAGTGTTGCCATGTTGTCACGGATGTAGGCAGGCTCACGGGTAGAGTAGGAGATATCTACATCGTGGTCGAAGATACGCATGGCGAAAGTAGCCTGTGCCAACTGCTTATCGGTCATATAGCAGTTTGGCTGGAAACCTTCGTTCTGTGCAGGGCGCATACGAGGGAAGTTCACGCTGTACTTGGTCTTCCAGTAATGCTTCTGAAGGTAGCGCAGGTGATGAGCCATCATCACTACATCCGTGCGCCACTCCTTCTCCAGTCCGATGAGCACACCCATACCGATGGAGTGAACGCCTGCCATACCCATGCGGTCGAAACCATCGCAGCGCCACTCAAACTTGCTCTTCATGCCACGTGGGTGGTAGAGCTTGTAGTGCTCGTGGTTGTAGGTCTCCTGGAAACAGATGACACCGTTCATACCATGGTCGGCGAGGGTCTTGTAATCCTCAGTAGAGAGCGGCATCACCTCAATCTTCACGTTAGAGAAATACTTCTTGGCGATGTCGATGGCCTTGGCAAGATAAGGGGTGCCAGCCTTTGCCGGGTTCTCGCCCGTAACGAGAAGGATGTTCTCGAATGGAGCCAACTGCTTGATTGCCTTGTACTCGTTCTCAATCTGCTCTGGGGTGAGGATGGTGCGGGCCATCGGATTCTCACGATGGAAACCGCAATACACGCAGGAGTTAGAGCATGAATTGGTGATGTAGAGAGGAATGAACATCGACATGGTCTTGCCGAAGCGCTCCTCGGTATATTTGCGGGAAAGAC
>SKED01000944.1_pt1 | contig 28591 bp, 27 predicted proteins | sample 4826651 | NCBI WGS metagenome assembly SKED01 (sample SAMN11008818, study PRJNA524170) | human gut metagenome | biome: Human fecal sample; material: Feces; isolation source: fecal sample from pouch patient p19 | host: Homo sapiens | place: Israel: Tel-Aviv | collected 2016-06-28 | reverse complement strand
GCTTTGCGTCGCCACCTTTCGGTGGGTTTGCTATTATCGTTTGAGATGCGGTCAAAGCGACTGCATCATCTTCTTTTATCCTCACTATAGCGCATCTATCGTGTTTTGTCAACAGGGTTTGACAAAAAAAGAAGAAATTATGACACGTTTCCGCAGTTTTACCGAAAATATGACATTTTTCCCAAGTTCACCGCTCTTATTGCAGCGGTTTGTCCGGGAATGCAGCTCGCTCCAAAGCGTGAGATGGCGCAAAGAATCGATAAACAGACGGCGGCAGGGGTGATATGCACCCCCAACACTGGACACCCAGTATTAGGGGGTACATATCACAGCTGTGCTGTTTGTTTTCTCTACTTAATGGAAAGCACCTGTGAGATATATTGTCTTTCAGTGCAAATAAGGCTATAATACTCTTAACATACCAGATGATAAGAGGATGTGAATGACGTGACGCTGGACTTTAATGACAACCATGAGATAACACTCAGCATACTGCACGAAGATCAGCCGTATCTGCTGTGGAGCAGCGGCGTGCGCTTCGTTTTCGTCATGCGCGGAACGGTCAGCGCCCTTCTGCACGGTCAGACGCACATGCTGTCACCGGCTGGCTTTTGTCTCATCCATCCGCTCGAACTGTGTCAAATTTCCTGCTTTGCAGATAGTAAGGCGCTGATGGTGTACATTCCGCAGGATTATATTCGGCTGTCCGGCTTTACGAACAGCACATGGGATTGTCTGGCGGTCGATGCGCAGGCCTCACCGCAGACAATCTGCGATGAGCTGCGCCGTCTGTTTGCCAAGATCGTCTCGCTGTACTTCAACCGAGCGCCAAAGCAGGTACTAAACGCTGCTGTCATGCAGTTTTTTCAGTTTCTGGAGCAGAATTTCCACGCTGAAAAAAGTGACGCTGGAGAACATCTGCCCGGCACCTCGATGGATCGTATCACGCAGGTATTGAAGCTTATCCACAGCCGCTGGAACGAGGATATTTCCGTGCCCGAGCTGGCAGAGCAGGTCCATGTCAGTCCGAATTACCTGTCCCGATTTTTCAGCAGACACATCCATATGACGCTCACCGACTATATCGGCAGCATTCGTATTCACCACGCGCTTACGATGCTTCGCGAGGACCACTGTTCCGTCACGGATGTGGCTCTGCAGGCAGGCTTTCCTAACTCGTCCGCTTTTATCCGCAAGTTCAAGCAGCAGTTTGGCGTTACGCCGAAGCAGTATGCAAAGGATCTGGAAGAGCAGCGTAAAAACCAGCAGCCGGATGTCCTGCTCCCCAACATGCAAACCGAAGCCGGTGATTTTGCCGCACTGTTTAAGTATCTTCCGCTGGACGATGACCGCATCTCTTCCACAGAGAAAACGCTGTATCCCCTCCAGATCAACGCGTCCGCTGAGGGCAGACCCATACGCCCAATCTGGCAGAAGCTCTTAAATTTCGGATACGCCCGCGAGGGACTGCTCGCTTCGGTACAGCAGCAGATCATGCGCGCACAGCAGGAGATTGGCTTTGAGTATATTCGTTTTCACGGTATTTTCGATGACAACATACAGATTTATCAGGAAAACAGTGAAGGGCAGCCGGTACTAAATTTTCTGTATGCCGATCTGCTGACCGACTTTCTGATTTCGCAGGGCTTCAAGCTGTATATCGAGCTTGGCCTTATGCCGTCAGCCTTAAAAAAATACGATATTTTTGTTCTCAGCCGCAGCAGCAACTATTCCGTTGCGGCGCAGCAGGAGAAATGGCAGCAGCTCGTCTCCGGCAGTATTCAGCACTGGATCACGCGCTACGGCCTTGATACCGTGCGGACATGGAAATTCACAACGATGGGCATCCATGTGCCGGTGTTCACCGAAGTAACCTTCGACGAATTCTACACACATTATCAGTCAACCTGGCAGGCGGTGAAATGGGTCGATCCCCTTCTTCAGTTCGGCGGTCCCGGCGGTTTTGCAAGCATCGTCTGGGCGGCGGATATTCTGCCAGATTTCTTTCGCTTTGCCGAAGACCACGGCTGCTTTCCGGATTTTATCACAACGCAGGATTATCCGCATCAGAATGTGGAAGATGACATAGAATTCATGAACACTTCCATTTCACAGGATTTCTTGCCAACAACGCTGAGCGGCGACCGTCACTTCACGCGCAACCTGTGCACTCGGCTGTGTCAGCTGATGCGCGCTGTCGACCGTGAGCACACTCCTATCTGGCTGGAGGAATGCAACTCGACCATATGGCAGCGCGACCTGTCCGGCGATACCTGCTACAAGGCCGCATGGCTGTGCCACAGCATCGCAGAGAATTACGACTCTGTGGAAGCATTCGGATACTGGCTTCTGACGGATTTCATCGAGGAACGCGGCCCCTTCAACCGCCTTTTCCACGGTGGATACGGGCTGTTCACCTTCAATGGAATCCCAAAAGCAGGATGGCAGGCTCTGAACTTACTGCACAGTACAGGCGATCAGGTCTTATACAGTGGCGACTGGTATCTCGTGACCCGAAGTGCAAGGCAGCTGCAAATTTTGCTGTTTCACTATTGCGACTATGACAGTCTGTACCGTCATCGCTATCGAAAGCTGGAATATCCGGAAGAGGCATACCGCGTATTCCGGACCAGCAACGTAATGGATGTCCGTATACAGCTAAACAGCCTTGTACCGCAGCCTCACCGCATGCAGCAGTTTATCATCGACAGAGAACATGGCTCCTCGTTTGATCAGTGGTTGCGCTGGGGCGCACCGAACGATCTTTCTGCCGCAGATGTGGAGCAGCTGCACCGCGCGTCCGAACCCGGCTATCGTTCCACTCTGCTTTGCCCGGATGAGAAGGGCGAATTTGTCCTGCAGAGCAGATTACAGCCTCATGAAGTGCAGTTATTTATTATCGAACTGAATAACGGATAGGGCGCTGTCCTATCTCGAATTGACATCTGCAACGGAATGTGTTTCTTCGGAAACTATTCTGTTGCAGATATTTTATTTATATTCTGTTTTATAAATCGTCATTTTCTATCCTATTCTTTTTGTTTTTTCGCACTTCCTGCAAATATAGAAATGAAATTATGTATTTTATGACATAATCTTTGTTTTGTTCTCCTTTAAAATCCTTATAATAATAACCATCAACAATGTTTGCAGACAGTTGGAAGTTGAAACAAAAAAGGTGGTAACATGTATCAGAATGTAAATCTCTCATTCGATCCTGCCCATCCGCTTCAGGTGGCAAAGCAGGGTACGTTTGAGCGGTGGGTGGAAACAGCGGGCACAAAGCGCCGATTTCTCGTGCATATTCCGCGCTGCTGCCGCGAAGCCGCGGCAGGCATTTTCATCCTGCCCCCGTCCGGCTGGACGGCAGACGATGTGCTTGAGAAAACGAACTGGAAATGGCTTGCGGAAGCTGAACCTGAACGCAGTAAGCCGGTTCTGTTCTTTCTCGAACCGCTCGCAGGCGAATGGCACACAGACGAGCCGTATGGCTGCACCAGTGGAGACGTTGCCTATGTCGAAGCGGTTTTCCGTGAGCTGAGTGACCGTCACTGGTTCAATATTCATGAGTCTGGGCTGTGCCTATATGGCTGCGGAGAAGGAGCAACGATTGCGCAGATGGCTGCCATGTGGAACCCGGCGATCTATGCTGGCGTATGTACGATCGACTCTGCGGTTTCCCCGGCTTATGCGCAGGCGGCGACTGCGGATGACTGTTTCAATCTGGACGGCTTCGAAGATACCGAACATCGCTGCGGCTTTCTGAAAAGCGATATTCCGCTCCCGGCATGGGTAATCGCAGATCGCACACAGGACAAGACAGCTGTGCAGTACTGGAAGTACAGCATCCGTTCAGATTACAGCACACAGCTGACACAAGACACGATTGCCTATCGGCGTCTTACACCGCCGGAGCATCCACAAAACAACGATATTGCAGCATATGAAGTCTGGTCGAGTGCACTTTCCGGCTGTTCGGAAGCGGCCGGAGACGCCATGCTGCACCGCATCTGGAACGGTTTTCTCAGCCGTCACCGCCGCTGGATGGGTGACCCCGGCGGAAATCTGCGCATGTATGACGATCCGCTTTGCAACCGTCATGTGGAATATCACATGGAAAAGGTAGATGGCTGGCTGCGCGAATGGTATGTATATGTGCCGGAGGCAGTCCGTCAGCATCCCGAAGTCCCGGTTCCGCTGGTCTTTGCCTGCCATGGCTATACCTGCAACGGCGCCATTTACATGGAAAACTCCGGCTGGAACCGTATCGCTGACGAAAACGGCCTTGTGGTTGTTTACCCGACCGCAGGCTATGGTCAGATGTGCGTAGAAAACGCCTACTGCAGCAGTGATAACCTGCCCCTGCCTGCCTGGAACATCTTCCACAAGGACACGCAGCCTGAGGAATACCCGTTTTTCCGGTATCTGATCGAGCGAACCGCAGACGATTATCCGATCGACCGCAGCCGCATTTTTGTCACTGGACATTCTCTCGGTTCTCTTATGGTGCAGATGCTCGGCCTGGCTATGCCGGAATATTTTGCGGCGATTGCACCTTGCTCGGGCATTCTGTTCAGCGATCTGGAACAGGAGCCTCTGTCCCTGCCTGAGGTCGCAGCACGAAAGGACACCTTGCTCCCCGTCTGGATGTTCGGCGGCAGCGAGGAAGCCTTTCTCGTTCCGGACCGTCCGGCAGACGGCAACCGCACAGCCTATACCCTCGAAGCATGGCGCAGGCTGAACCATATCGAGCCGGCTCACGTGCAGGACTGGACAGTCGGCTGGCACACCTATGAAACGCGCTGGGATGATCTGATTTATCGAAAAGACGGCATGCCGCTCGTCGGCTTCACCCGTGTACAGGATATGCCGCACGCGACCACGATAGAGATGTCCCGCCGCATCTGGGACGAGTTTTTCTCCCGTTTTTCGCGCGTAGACAGCAGTATTGTTTATCATGATAAGGAGGACAGCTAACATGAAAAGCGTAAGCACCGACAGCAATCGTGTGGTTTCATTCGGTGAAAAGGTTTCTTACGGCATTACCGAAATCGCCTGCAACCCGATGTATACCATCTTCTGCTCGTTTCTTGTATTTTTCTACACCGATGTCATCGGCGTCAACGCCGCCGCCGTCGGTACGATCATTCTGATCAGCCGTATTTTCGACGGCTTCAGCGATATCATCGCCGGAAATATCGTCGAGCATACCCACGCAAAGAGCGGCTCTGCTCGTCCGTGGATTCTGCGCATCGCCATTCCCCTCGGCATCTCCTATATCGCTATGTTCACAGTTCCGGACTGTGGCGAGTGGGGCAAGCTGATTTACATTTTCGTTTCCTATAACGTCATTCAGAGCGTTGTCTACACCATGGCAAACGCCGCAATGAGCGCTCTGCCGACTTACATGACTAACGACCGCAACAGCCGCTCCTCCTGTTATGCAGTGCGTCTTTTCATTGCAGCAGCAACGCAGACCGTTCTTTCACTGAAGTTCATGAACATTATTGACGCGTTGGGCGGCGGTCAGCGCGCATGGATCAAGCTGGCGGCCATTCTCGGCACCGTCGCCGCGATCGTCTTTGCTATCGTTTACATGACCACTCGCGAGACCGTAACCAGCGGCGGCGAGAACGGCGAAGATGTTCCTCTTCTTGTCGGCCTGAAAGCGCTGATGCACAACAAGTACTGGTTCTCTGTTCTTGCAATGCAGTTCTGCTGCGTTCTGCACCAGGTGACCACACTGACGGTCGGCGTATACTATGCCAAGTATATCCTGAATGATGCTAAGCTTGTCGGCAACATTATCATGTACCATCATTTTCCCGCACTCGTTGTGATGCTTCTTGTTCCGATCGCGCTGGACAAGGGCGCTTCCAAGCGCACACTCGCTATTCTGAGCGGCGTATCCATGCTGCTTGGCTCGCTGATCTCGCTCGTTTATGCATCCGGCGTCCCATTCATCATTTCGATGGGTCTGCGCGGTATCGGCTTCGGCGCATTCAGCAGCGTTATCTACGGCATGCTCGCTGATACGGTCGAGTACGGCGAGTGGAAAACCGGCGTACGCACGCAGGCGATCAATGTTACGGCAAACGGCGTTGGTCAGAAGATTGGCAGCGGTCTGGGCACTGCGGCATTCGGTAGCCTGCTCACAATGTGCGGCTACAACGGCATGGCAGAAGTGCAGACCGCAAGCGCTGTAAGCTGCATCCGTATTATCTTCATCGTTGCGCCGATCGCGATTTATCTGATCCTCATTGTTCTGGCATGGATGTTCAAGCTGGACAAGCAGTTCCCGCAAATTCAGAAGGAGTTGGAGGAGCGTAAGCGCAGCAAGGCTGCTGTGAACTAATCTAAAATATACCTTTCATCTTTTCATCATCCTCAAAAGGAACTGCCCGGTCATACAACTGGCCGGGCAGTTCTGCGTGGTGCTTTAGCAAAACAAAATCCCCGGTTCTACCAAGGAAGAAGAAATGCTTTAGCATCCTTATCATATTCCAGCATATCGTTGATCTGCAGTAAAACCACTTTGATATATTCTTGTGCATCGTCAACATCCAGTGCTTCATTGCCGTCGGATAGAGCCGGCGGCTCTATCCGACGGCAGCTGCTATGCGGATTGATTTGATTCACTATCATCTTGCTCTTCGTTGAGTCCATCCAGAAGACTCGAGGCCAGATTAAGAAGCCCGCCTGCAATATCCCATCCGGTAGGTGCAGTTTCAATCTGATACAGCTCAGTCAGCAGCTCGTTACCATGCTGTACCGCTACGCCGGTTCCCCGGCGGCGAGCGGGTCGCTCACCGGCTTCGCGGACGCTTCGTCCGTCAGCAGCTACGCTGTAAATGCAATGCAGTGGGCGGTTGCCAACGGTATCGTGAACGGCTCGAACGGCAAGTTGAACCCGCAGAACAACGCAACCCGCGCACAGGTTGCCGCAATCCTCATGCGCTTCTGCGAAATGAGCAAGTAAACCTCATACAGACAAAAAGCACAGCTTCGGCTGTGCTTTTTCTGTTTCTCCCCCATTTTGATCTATATATTATATCAGTAGAAGCTCCTGGGATATTCTCAGGAGCTTACTTTTTGTCAAAAAGGAGGAAGCGAAAATGTTCAACAATCAAAAATTCCTGACGCGCGGCGTGATGGCTGAGATTCCATCGTGGCTGACAAACCTCATGTGGCACATGGTGCTCACGATGGAGGTCGAAGAGAAAGATTACCTGCAGGTATTCAAGCTGACAAAAACGCCGACCGGTCAGCATATCGTCCACGAGCAGGAGCAGCCGCCATACCATTATGAACTCGATGTACCGTGTGACGATGCAGTAAACGCGAAGGTGTTTGTCATCGACGATTTGACGTATTCTACTATGCTGCTTGCCGAAGAATATTGATATTAACCAAATGAAATGGAGGAACAGATAATGAGCGAAACAAGAATTTGTGCAAATTGCGGCGAAGAGCATCCGATTGACCAGATGTTTGAAGTGGAGGGTGATTGGCTCTGCGAGGACTGTGCAGATCGCCTGACCGTGATCTGTGACCACTGTGCCGAGCGAGTCTACGAGGAAAACGCCGTCGAGGACGATACGCACACGCTTTGCGACCACTGCTTTGATGAATACTACGTCCGCTGCGAGGACTGCAACCGCATTATTCACCGCGACCGCACCTATTGGGACAATGATGACAACGCCTACTGCGCATCCTGCTGGGATGAGCACTGCGAGGTCATCCACGAATACAGCTACACGCCTGATCTCGTGTTCCATGGCAAGGGTCTGCGTCATTTCGGCGTGGAACTCGAAATCGATGACGGCGGCACGGTGAACAGCAATGCGCAGAAGCTGCTCGACATCGCCAACAAGGATGCCGAAAATCTCTACATCAAGACGGACGGCAGTCTGGATGAAGGCTTGGAGCTCGTTACACACCCGATGACGCTCGAATATCACCTGAACGAAATGCCATGGGCGGAAGTTCTCCGTAAAGCTCAGAGCATGGGGTATCTGAGCCATGCCGCCGGAACCTGCGGGCTTCACGTACATATTTCTCGCTTGGCATTCGGCTGTACTTACGAGCAGCAGGAGGCCGCGATTGCCCGCTTGCTGTACTTTGTCGAAAAGTTCTGGGCAGAGCTATTACGGTTCAGCCGCCGCACCCAGTCCCAGATGAACCGTTGGGCAGCACGGTATGGCATTCGCCTCACGCCGTCCGAGCAGATGAGCCATGCAAAGAATTCCTGCGCCGGACGTTATACGGCGGTCAACCTTACGAACCCGGATACCGTTGAAATCCGAATGTTCCGCGGCACTCTCAAGCTGAATACCCTCAAAGCCACCTTGCAGATGGTAAATCATCTGGTCGAGGTGGCCATTTCTATGTCCGATACCGTTGTACAGGAGCTTAGCTGGTTTGATTTTCTGGATGATGTCACTGAGCCGGAGCTTATTCAGTATTTGAAGGAGCGTCGTCTTTACGTTAACGAACCTGTATCTGCAAGCGAGGAGGAGTAATATGTGCAGTTTATTCGGTTTAATCGACTTTAAGGAGTGCCTGAGTACCCATACGAAAAACAAAATCCTGAACACTCTCGCAAGAGAGTGCCAAGTTCGCGGTACGGACGCGACAGGTATTGCCTACAGCTTCAACGGCCGTCTGCGCATTTATAAGCGCCCCCTTCCCGCTCGAAAAATGAAGATTCACATTCCACACGGTGTGAACGCGGTCATGGGTCATACCCGTATGACCACACAGGGCAACGCGCAGTTCAACCAGAATAATCATCCGTTTCTCGGCAAAGTTGACGGCAGCAGCTTTGCTCTCGCGCATAATGGCGTTCTCTGGAATGACAAAGAACTCCGTATGGAAGAAAATCTCCCGATGACAAGTGTTGAAACGGACAGCTACGTTGCCGTACAGCTTCTTGAACAGCAGAAAACCCTCGACTTCGACAGCCTACAAGCTATGGCTGAAAAGGTCGAGGGTTCCTTTGTCTTTACGGTTCTAGATAAGGACAACTCCATCTGGTTCGTGGTCGGAGACAATCCGCTTTGCGTGATGTTCTATGGTGGCTTCTTGATTTACGCTTCCACTCAGGAAATACTCTGCAAAACCATCAAGAAGCTGAGACTAAAAGCGCCCACCGATATTCTGGAGCCAAAGGAGGGCGAGATTTTGAGAATCGACCGAGCAGGCCGTATCACTACCGGGGCATTTGCGCCGAGAACCAGCTATGAGCATTGGTGGCGGCGTTATTCTCCATATTACCGCGACTGCTGCACAGATACACCCGTGAACTACGATGACTTATTCAGCGTTGCAAAAGCCTTTGGTGTCTCTGCTGATGAGGTGCAGGCACTCTTGGATTACGGCTGCTCCGAGGAAGAAATCGAGGAAATGCTGTATGATCCTACTCTGTTGCACGAAATGACCGGAGAACTGCTCTACGCGTATTAAGGAAAGGAGATGTTGCTTATGATTCCGCTCGGTCCAATCTTCCAAGCCGTTGGCGCTGTTGTTGATTTAATCATTGAAGCTGTCGAAAGCTTTTCTGACAACTGAAACGAGGTGAGAAGATGAACGCAGGAAAAGTCATTCTCGGTGCGCTGACTATTATCGGTCTGCTGGCCGATATCATTGACGATGACTAAACACAAAAATACCGACTCATCAAGAGCCGGTATTTTTTGAGCGTGTCGTTAGGGTATACCCATCTGAAACAACGGAAAACTATGTCAATAGGGTTGTTTTCGAAATTTTGAAATATGTCAAAACGTGCGGTGACCCTATTGCAATGAATGGAGGAACAGATTTGAAGATTGGATACATCCGCGTCAGCACCGAGGAACAGAACACTGCGCGTCAGGAAGTCCTGCTGCGTGAACTTGGTGTTGACGAGGTTTTCATCGAAAAGGCAAGCGGCAAAAACGCCGACCGCCCAGAGCTTACCCGCATGATGGAATACGTCCGGCGCGGTGACACGGTTATCGTAGAATCCATCAGCCGGTTCGCACGAAACACGCGCGACCTGCTTGATCTCGTGGAACGACTGACCGAAAAACATGTAGAGTTCGTCAGCCGCAAAGAGGCCATCGACACGACCACGCCCACCGGCAAGTTTATGCTCACCGTGTTCGCGGCAGTCGCAGAGTTGGAACGCGAGTACATCTTACAGCGCCAGCGCGAGGGCATCGCCATTGCTAAAGAACAGGGCAAATACACCGGCCGCAAGCCGATGCCTCTGCCGGACAACTTCGAGCGGGTGGTTGCTCGCTGGCGTGCAGGAGAGATTACCGCCACCGAGGCTATGCGGCAGACGGGACTTAAATCGAATACCTTTTACCGCCGGTGCTCTAACAAATATCAAAACAACTGACAGCGAAAAACTGGGGAAATCGGGGAGTACCCCGATTTTTAATGCAATTTGCGCGCTAAAGGTTTGACGCTTGTTTCAGTTGTTTTGTTGTAGAGAAACGGTATTTTAGACAGAGAGCGATACGCAAGCTGCTCAAGCTCGTTGTACATACCGTCGTAGATGCGTGCTCGAATTTCGTATTCGAGGATATTTTGGATACTATCGCGAATGTTATACGACGCTCTTGATTTTTCAAATTCTGGGAAGCGGACAACCTGCCACATAATGTTGTGCCGCTGGATAATTCCTTGCAAATAGTCGATGACCATGGAGGTGGGTGCAGGGTATTCAAGGAAACGACGATACCCATCGACGTACTCCGAGTGCATGCTGAGCAGCTTTTTGATTTGCCGAATGATACGCAGCATGGCAGGCAGGTGCTGCTCCTGCAGGAGCAGCCCAGCTAGCTCGGCATAGGGCGCATCAAAGGGATTGGAGTCTTTGCTGCGGTATGTGTTAGGTGTTGTCGGCGTCAAGTTATACGGACGGTTTGGAAAACAGTTCATAATGTGGTTGCGCAGCAAACCTTCCAAGGTGCCGACCGGCTTGCGGTAATCGGTTGCATACCGCCAGATGGACACTTTTGGCTCGTTTGTGGAATCAGCAGATTGCGCCTCATTGTCCTCATCGTCTTCAAGTAGATCTCGCTTGCACAGTAGTTCAGATTCAGGAATTTGAACCGAATCATCGATACCATTGAGGTGATGCTGCAGCAAGCCGTATTTTGTCGTCAGCGCAAATCCCCAATCCAAATATTCTTTTGCGTCACGACGAAAAGGACAATCTGTCGGACATTGTGGGTTGCTTTTGCCTACAGGGAATTTAATGCGCCGATATATGTTTTCGTCCGCAGCATACGGGAGTCTGGCACACGTTTTTGGAGAGCGGTTCAGCAGGCATACCGAAGTCGAGCTGTTAAATGTATTTTTTAGTTTGGCATACAGGACAAGATTGATGGCGGCGCGTCTGCCGGTCATGGTGGTCATACGTTTAACGCGAGCGGGCTCGTTCTGCTGTGAAATGCGTTTTATGAGCTTGCGCCGATGTTTTTCGGTTGCACAGCGTAGAATTACTTTGGTTGAGCCGGAAAAAGCGTGATACAGGAACAATGGGGTTAAACGATGCCAACGCTTGTCTTGATAGCAGGCATTCAGCAGTCGGTAGATTGCTGCGTAATAAGGGCGTTGCTCAAGAGGTCGCTTAACTGTATATAGTATGCCCTCGTAAGTACGGTTGCGTACAGCATATAAGGTAGATCGGACATACTGCTCGAATAGAGCGATTGTGGTTTTTAGCTTGGAGAGGAATTCTGAATCGGAGCACTCCTGCGGAAATTGCGGACAGTCTGATGAGATTTTATTGAGTTCATCAATCAGATGCTTACTGCACAGGAATGAATCCTGTTGACGGCGTATCTGTTTATTCAGTTCGGAGTAACGCCGTTCGTTTTTCTCCAAAAAATACTGGTGCACGGTGGTCGGAATCCATTCATGTTCGCAGATAAGTTGAGCGCGGCGAGCATTTTCAAATGCAGCGATGAAATAGTATCCGGGGTCTTGAAAATTATGTGGGTAATGTTTATTGCGATAAAACTTCTTGATTTCCTCGGTTGATAGTGGAACCTTTTTCGAAAGCTCGAGCAATTCCACATAAATCTGTCTTCCTAGCTCAAGGTCTCCTTGGGCTGTCTTAATATCTTCAAGGCCTTGTTGAAGCAGCGCTTTAGCTGACATGCTGGACGCCTCCTGAACATGTGTCCAGACGTAATTATTTAACAGCAAGGTGTCCAGTCCGACATCAGGCTCGATGCCATGCCCATCGCCGGGATAATTGCCGAGGTCGCGTTGATCAGCAAAATAGAACGAGCGGTCGGTTAGAAAGCGGAGCAGTAGTTCTTCAGAGCACTGCTCTTGCTGGCATAACCAGTCGGCGAAACGGAGCTTGCTGTAGAGCGGTTCACCATAGCCGTCTGCCAGCTGGCGGAAATGCTCGTGCGCGTTATAAAGCTCGTCAGCCTTAGGCTGTGGTAAATCGGTGCAGTCAAAATAGGGGTTCAGTAGGTTGATGACGCGGTTTTGTTCGTCGAGATGTTCACGGTTATCTTTATTTAGGTTCGGGTTGTGGCTGCGATACAAATTTCGTTCGGATTCGGTCATTCGGCATTCCTCCTTAATTAAAGTATAAGTAAATTGACTATAAAAAGCAATTTAAATTAGTTACGATAAATAGCAATAATCAAATGATTGCCCTATTTTATCGTGGAGTTTATACTGGAAATCAGAAAGGAGGAGGCACGATGAAGATCGATAATATCAAACCGGCCCCGGCTGAGGAGGACCATAAGGTGGAAATCCAAGGCAAGAAGAAGTCGCGTGAGCGCAAGCTGAAGAAACGCGGACGAAAGTTCAAGAAGCGTGCTGAGAAGGCCGAAGCGGCTAATAAGAAGGCAACGCGCGACGCTAAGCGTGCTCGCAACGCACAGCATAGCGCTGAACGCGAGCGGGATGCCGCAGTAGCAGAGGTTGCGTCCTTGAAGAAGCGTCTGGCAAGCAAAGACAAGGACGTGACCGACGCGTTGCGCGACGAAAATGGCTTTATCCGACTGAAGGAAAGGAATGGAAAGAATGACTGAACAGACGCTGGACACCAATGGCGTAATTCTGAACGCTAGAATCGAGGAGGTGCGCGTCTATCGGGAGATGGACGGTGGAGGCTCCAACTTCACACTGACCCTGACCCAAGACGGCCAGCAGTATACGCTGCCGCCGTACTCGGTGGACAACATCGATCGGTTCCGCATTGGAAAGATCGATCCGCGATTCGTCGCACTTGACGAGGACGGCAAGGCGACTGACACTCGTGTGCAGGCTGTCCTCAAGGAGGCGATTTCGCAGGAAATCAGGCAGGGACGCTGCGGCGTATTACTTAACCGTACTGGCTGGGCGAAATTGCCGAACGGCCGGCACATTTACAACACCGGCATGCAGGTGATAGGAGATGCCGGAGGAATCGAGGTTAAGCTATCCGACACGCTGCCGCAACTGGAATTGACAGATCGGTGCACGGAAATGGAGGATAAGCAGGTGCTCCAATCCTATCTTAGAAAGCTGAGCCGCGAACCGGACATCCTGATCCTGTTGGTTGCGCACATGGTTCGATCGCTTCTGGCGTCGATGTTCGAGCGGCTGGGATTCCCACTGCGGTATATTTTGTACCTCGTTGGCGTGCAAGGCTCTGGCAAGACCACGGCTGCGAACGATTTCGGTCTGCCGTTTACTGACGTGACGCAGAACGCACCAGCTCCGGCAACACGTGCACTCAGCAGTAAGCCTGCGGTACGCGACTTTGCCGCTGAATATCGTGATATGTCCGCACTGCTTGATGACGTATGTACGTCGTCCAGTGCGGAAACACGTCGAATTTCGACCGATATTGCGGCATACACACTGCGTTTCGCGGCAGATCGTATCTATGAGGCGATTTCGCGTCCAGGAGGTGGGCAGCGCAAGGTTCGCTGTACGGCCGGGCTCGTTATCACGGGGGAGTTTCCGATGCAGAAACCAAGCGATTTGACGCGTTGCGTTATTGTCGAGGTCGATCATCAAATGCGCGGCAAAGAAGCGGACGACCGTATGGTCAGCAGTGCGACAGCAACCCGCTTCATTAAATACCTTGCCGAGCATTTCGACTCCGTGAGCGACGAGATTCGAATGGCGTTATCAAACTTTCGTGCGGATGCAGTTGAGGAAGGCGGTCCTCGCCAGCAGCAGCATATGGGGGAACTCTCCTGCTCGTTTCAGCTATTGTTGGAATATGCAAGATCGATCGGTGCGATCGATGACCTTGAGATGGCGGAATGGAGGCTTCGCCTGCAAAACGCGCTAGGACGCGCACTGTCGGCTAATATGTGTCTAACGGCGAAGTTTGAACGCGAAAACGTGTCAAATGTTGCCAAAATCATTGTTGATGCGATGAAAAGCGAGACGATATTGTTGGCCAAAAACAAGGAGAAGTTTTCCCAAAAACCGGATAAATATGCCGGCTTCGAGGGGCACAAGCGCACAGTATATATCCGTCTTTCGAGCCTGCAGGAGCTGTTGACCTCGGTCAGTGGTAAAGTTTGGACGGATTCCGCCGTTGGCAAGCAGCTGCGTGAGAATGGCCTAGTTGAGGTCGGCAAGGACGGCCATACGGCAAAAGCAAAATTCCCTCAATTAGGAAGATTCGTTCCAATAAATAAGGAAAATCTTGAGAAACAAGCAAAAATTTGAAAGGAGAAATGATTATGTGTGACATCGGCACTATTCCAAGCATCCACGCTCGTCTGCGCGAGGAAGGCTATCCGATTTCTCTGTGCACCCTGCGTGGCTGGGTGCGCAACGGCACGATCCCGGCGCTCCGTATTGGTGAGCAGCAGCGTCGTGCGCTCATCAGCTACAGCAACGTGATGAAGGTGCTGACCGGCGAGTGGCCGGACAAGACCCCGCATCGCTAATGCAAAAATGCCGGCGCATACTTACTGTGCGTCGGCATTATTTTACCAATAGGAGGGGAAATTATATGGCAACAATCGAGAAACGCGTCGGCCGCCGGAGCGTAAGTTACCGTATCACGGTTTCTGACGGTTACGACGGCAACTACAAGAAAATCCGTCGCCGCAAGACATGGAGAGTGCCGGAGGGCTGGTCCGAGAAAAGGGCGGAGAAGGAGGTGCAGAAGATCGCACTCGAGTTCGAGCAGAAAATCCGCCAGGGCTATGAGATCGACAACCGCAAGACCTTCGGCGAGTACGCCGAATATGTGATTGGCGTCAAAGAACGTGCAGGCGTCAAGCACAACACGATTCTGTCATATCAATACCTGCTGCGCGGCGTACGTGAGAAAATCGGGAATATGAAGTTGGTTGATATTCGGCCGTTTCATCTGAACGAGCTGTATCGCAGCCTGCAGGAGAAAGGACTGCGCTGCACCGAGAGCAAGGTGCATATCGCCATGGACTTGGGTGCTTTTCTCAAGGAGCATAAGATCAGCCGTGCAAGCCTGTCAAGGGAGGCGGGCGTATCGCATACAACGGTAACGTCTGCGTGCCGCGGCAATAAAATATTCCGTCAGCAGGCGGAAAAGATGGCGAAAGCGCTTGGAAAGCGGGTTGAGGAGCTGTTCGTTGCAGACGAGAGAACGGTCAAACTCGCGCCGAAGACCATTCGGGAATATCATCAGTTTATCCGCGTAGTGCTCGCACAGGCCGAGCGGGAGATGATTGTGCCATACAACGCGGCGGACAAGGCTACGCCGCCGAGGCGAGTACATACCACTGCAAATTACTTTCAGCCAGATGTACTGGGGGAAATTCTGCGGGCGCTGGAGGACGAGCCGATGAAGTGGCGCGTCATTACGCACCTGTTGATCGTTACCGGCTGTCGTCGGGGAGAGATTATGGGTCTGCATTGGAGCAAAGTGGATTGGGTGAATCAGCGCATCAAGATCGATAACAATCTGCTGTACGCCAAGGATCGCGGTATATACGAGGGTACGACCAAGACGGAAAACATTCGCTATATCCGCTTGCCGGAAGAAACGATGGAGTTGCTGCGCGAGTATAAATCCAGTCAAGAAGAACTGCGCATTGCCAATGGTGATCGCTGGTACGGTGATGATTTTGTATTCACCCGTGATGACGGACGGCCGATGCACCCGGATAGTATCACCAACTGGCTTGACCTATTCAGTAAGCGCCGAGGTCTGCCGCATATCAATCCACACGCATTCCGGCATACGGTAGCCAGCATGTTGATCGCGGACGGATTGGATATGGTTACGGTATCGCATCAGCTCGGCCATACCAAGGTCAGCACAACGGACGATTACTACGCACATGTAATCGAGGACGAGCGCTCGAAGAAAAGCGCTTGCATCGCGGACATTATGCTTCGTACGCGAGAAATTACATAAACAAAAAGAGATGACAGAAGCAAAAATGCTTCGGCCATCTCTTTTTTAGGTTTGTAAAGAAGAAACGATTCATTTGGATAAATTACAGCGTTCAAAAATCATCTGCCATACACGGTCATGGTCAATCCATGATGCATTAGGATTGTGGGCCTGCTGTTTCGCTTCCCTCAGTTTATTGAGAATGTACTGATCATGCAGACAATTTTCATCTTGCATAGGATTTGAACAACAGTCGAACGATGAATTCGCAGGGGATTGCTTCATTGGTTCTTTCTCCTATCATATATTGTAGAACTTTTTCCTAAAAATAGTCCAGCCCCATAATGACCCCACAAATCGGAATCATAAATTTTAACTGTATCAGAAAATAAGAAAAACCGGTCATTTCTTACGAAATAACCGGTTGATCTGGTACGCCAGAAGGGATTCGAACCCCCGACCTTTTGGTTCGTAGCGCTTATGAAACCGTTCCAATAGGTAAAATATCGTGTAAAACCGTCCCGTTTGGGTTGGTTTCTGCCTTTTGGGACGCTAGGAATTGGGAAAATTCAATGGTGAAAAAAGCGTTCGGACGGTTAATGGACGGTAAAAATGGGGGATTTGCTTTTGCATTTCATGAGGTCTGTAGCTAACATTTTTGGGGATAGAAATCAGAGAGATACTTGATTTTATAAGCCATATTGTTCGCGAAGCATCTCACATATACTATTATGATTGGATCACTGCGTATGGGGATCGACTGTCTATCTTAGCGATTAGTTTAAGTCGTAAAATTGGTATGCAGGGAGTACATTAATTCTATCGGGAGTAATTCCGACAGAGATTAATGCATTCTTTTTATCTGCTATCTCTGATTCTTCATATATGTATACATTCCAAATTAGATTGCAGTCTGTAAGACGATCGATTTGAGAAAAATAGGGCATGTCAATACCGTCTAAAGAATGGCCGATTATATAAATTTGATTAATGTTGTGATGAGCTATATCGTATAAACTATATGAATATTTTCTAGTATCTTTAAAAGTATCTGTATAATAATTTTTAATAACCTTACAGATACTGCAGAGCTTTTCATCAAACCGTTCCTCGGCTTGTTCAATCTGAGCAGTTATAGCTTGAATTCTTTGTAGATTACCATGTCCAATGACAGGATCTTTAGTATAATTACGTAAAGAGCCGTGTATATGAAGTATCTGGTCGGGAGAGATACCATATACTGTTTCTAGTACAGCCGTATAATTAAAAGTTATGTATTTATCATTATTTTTTTCGCTGATAAGACTTGTCCGGGGTACACAGTCACGAATGCGGATGGTTCGAATCCATTGCTTTAAATATCGTGAAAGCTGTTTGATGTAATTATATTCTTCTGAAAAAAAGTCATACAACATATCTTCGATATAAATATCACCAGATTCGAGTCTTAAATCCAAACTTTCACAAGAATTGATAATATCTTCTTCATCAATATTAGCTAGATTACTTTCGAATCGATTCCATAAAATTTCTTCTTTCCGTTCATTGCTTGTTGCAGAATAGATATCATAATGTGATTCGAATTCCTCAAGAAAGTCAGGATATTTTTTCTGAAGATATATTCTAAAATCCCAGTACCTTGTAGGCAATCCATGCCCTCGATCAAATCCGTTTCCAATAATAAATAAATTCATAATATTCTCCGTAAATACAGATCATTCATTCTAATATTGTCAAACGCGGCATGTGAATAGTTTTTAGGCTGGACATTTTAAAGCGTTAATGGGGATATCTTTGGCGTAGTCTTATTCCATATCAAATACCATAGATGTAGAATTACACTCAAGACAAATCCATTCCCATTGCTTAATGCGCTTTTCGAAAGTTGCATTCTTTAAAGGATTTTGAATATAACGCACATCCAACTTTTCACCATCTTCCAATAGTAAGCAGATATAATAATCATCACCATACTGATGAGCAGCCGTATACTCATTATTTGTTATTGAGAATGCAAAATCTTTTTTTACAGATTTTACTTCAATATATTTCGTTTTACCCTCTGGAGTAATGCTTTTGACATCATATCCGTAATTCCGAAGACTGACATCAGTTGCGGTATTCCCCATGGACTCTTCGATTAAAACGCATTTAATTTCAGCATCGCGCCATTTCGCAATATGAACTTTGTCAGATGTTTGCTGATTGTTATTTTTTGCGTGTTGAGTAATTTTGTCTACTGGTGGTATAGTTTGTACCAGATCGGCAGAATTAATTTGTTTCTGCAACCAACTGATTTCAGATTCACCTAGCCGATCACTTAGTTCCTGTTTTAATGTAGGATCTATCTTCTGGTGGTTATTCGAAATGTTTTTCAAGGAATCGTAATGATTAGAGGGTGTTTTAACAATATATGATTGGATATGAATATCTGTATCAGGATGTAGGGTCGCTTCTATTTTGGATTCTCGTATTGCATTGGTAAGAAGCTGAGTATGTGTTTCTGAATTTAATTTCTTTACATACGCTGGATCAGATAAATCTTGTGAAATAATATCTAATCCTATGGTATCGGCACTATATTGTCCCATAAATTCTTCAACACGATCAATATACTGATATACATCTTTATCTAAAGAAATATTTGCAATTTTACCTGGAATTATTCGAACGGATTCGGGATGTTCAATGTCAAATGATGCTGGTAATGCCTTGTATTCTTTAGGAGAGATGGTTTCGCCATTTGCAAGATGTACCCAGTGTTTTTCCGACACTTCTTTTTCGATGATTTCATCCAAAAAGTAATTGAGTTTCGATGTAGTAGATTTGTTAAGGTACATATTTAATAGATTCTTATATTTTCCAGAATTAGCGTCTTTAAAAGCCAACTTTAGAAGTGTGCTGATTAATTCTCCAACTTGGCTTAATGCATCTTTTGTTTTTGTATCCATGGTAATATGTTTTCTTGATGGATCGGTCGAAAAATCGGCATTTATTTTACATGCAATAATGGATTTTTCTAAAGTGGGCAAGTAGCAATGAAAAACAGCTTCTTTTTCGTCGCAAGGTACAATGCAGCTATTTTCAATTAGTAAGGCAATAGCTGCATTTTTATTTTTGCATATCATCCATTCTTTCGTTGCACCATTATAATTGATTTCTACATGTTCAGAACCCATATTAGAGAATCGGCTGATTTCATACGTATTTTGAAATTCACCAATATCAAAAACGCACTCATAAATATTATTTAGGAACATGAAATAGCCGTCATTGATCTCATATAACTCATCAAATAACAAATCTAAATCAACATCTTTAAATGCGAAAATTGTAGAATATCCATTGTTTTTTAATGACTCAATATCATCTATAATATTTATCTCTACCTGTTCGAGAAATAAAGGAATTCGAATTGTTGGAACTTCTTCCGCTTTCATACCTAATAATGCAGCACTTTTTTCTTTGGAAAATGTGAAATAAGTGTTTGCAGAATGTATTATGATTTCATTTGAGATGGCAGAAGCACTTTTAAATCCAACACCCCTATAGCCGATTGTAGTACCACGCTTTTTTTGACTAGCTCCAGATCGCGAAATGGCATTTAGATCCTGTTCGTCAAAAGGCTTTCCATTATTGGCAAAATACAAATTTCCATGCTTGTAGAACAAAATAATTCTTGTCGATTTGGCATCATCTGCATTTTGAAGGAGTTCAACAAATAAACGTCCGCTATAGCTTTCAGCCATGTAGTATTCCATCTTTGCCATATCGGCAAGCAACTGAGGAGACTGCTTTGCCTCATTGAAAAATTTATCACTTACTTGCTTTACAGTATCTCTAAATTTTTTCATTTAGAACATCCTCATAGCAAATGTCATTGCACCAGCCTGCTCCTCTTCATCCTTAATACGTTCAATCCATCTCATGCAGAAGTCACGAATGTGTTCAGGCTGTGTGAGTGGTTTTGACAGATACAAACCGCCAGGAGAATAGGTATCTCCGTACTTAAACTTTTCAGTTATTTCACCCCATAAATGAGAGTATTCTGAGAACAGTTTATTCTTACAGATTGCAGATAAAATATTATCTGCTTCTTGCAGTCTATCTTTTCTGATTAAATAGCTGATAGCATATGGGGCACCGAAATATGTTGATATTGGCGACTTGGTATAAATTATATCTAATAATGCTTTGTTTTTTGCGTATATTTCCAACGCATGTTCGAAAAAATCTTTGGAGCAAAAGTCGCTTTCGTAATCATAAATAAGAACATATCCGACGCTATCATACTCGAATTCTGTTTTGCCAAAATCAGGTTTAATTTTTGATAAATTAGATTGAATGCATTCCTCCCAGCACCGCATTCCTAATTTAGGATTGCTTTCAAGAAGCTGCTTTATCGCGGATTTAAGAGCATCTTGGTTTCTGACTGGATTTTTAGATAATATCGCATAATTTTTTAACAACAATTCTTCTTTGTCCATAGCGGTTTCTCCCCTTTAGATAGTGTATGTTTCTTGGCCTTAGGTGTAGAAATCTTGATTATTTTGTGATTTTCACTTTGGAATATCAGAAAAATTTTGCACTCAATATGGTAATAGCGTGTACTGAACCATATGAGAAAAGTTCTATTGCTTACATTATATGTGAATAAACTTGTTTTTTCAAGAAGTACGCCGTATAAGTTACGAAGTAATGTGGGTATAAAAACGCAGTATACAACATTTTAGTTATATACTGCGTTATTTTTTCAGAGTTCAATTTAATGTAAGTGACGTTTCTTTATTTAATTGCTCTAACACCAGTTCCATGCTCTGCTGCCAATACCTTGCGTTGGGAATATGAATCGGTTTCCGTTCTTTCTCCACGGCCTTAAATAGCGGCAACAGCAATTTTCTGGCGAAAGTCTGTCGATCGTTGCTGGCGTACATATCCTTGAGCGTTTTTGCGGTTAAGCTGCTCCCCAGTCGTTCAACAATGGTCTTTAGCTCGTTTTGCGTGATAAGATGTTCCTCAGTCAGCGCCAACAGCTCCTGCTCGATTATATGACACATTTGCTCGGCATCATCTTCGATGAAATGATCCATCACTGCCGAGGATGCTTTGCCTGCCAGCGCGCCGCCGCCAAAGGCTCCGGCCAGTCCACCAATCACACCGCCGACAGCACCTGCAGATAGAATAACAACCGAGGCCGAGCCGGTAATGATGTTGCCGCGCAGTAATTTGGAGGCGCTCTTCATCGCTGCTGCACCATAGATGTTCTTGCCTTGGCGAAAAGCATTTACAAGCAGAGCAGAGGTTTTCGGACCCATCACACGGACAACAGCTTCGCTGCTGCCTACCAGTAAGCTGTTTAGTCCAGCTTTGGAGAGCTGTCCAGCGAAAATAGCGGTAACAAATGAAATGCCGCCGACTTTTAAACCGCTGTACGCTGCATTCTTTAGAGCGATTTCAGGCGTATCGCCGTTCCAAACCGAAGTAGCAAAAGTCAGTACAGCCGTTACACCAAAGGCCGAGGATGCAATAATCATACCGTTTGCTGCATCATAGGTCAGTGACTCTACTGTTCCGGCTTTTGCGATATTTTTTGCCTGTTCGTAGGTAAAGTGTCCCTTACGCACGATCTGTTGTGCTTCATTAGGATCAGATACTCCCGGGACTTCGCCGCGTCGAATACGCTCCTGCATGGCCTGTATAGCCGATTCATATTTGTCGCTGGGAACTTCGATTTGCATTGGTTTTCCGTCTGAACCTATGTATCGGAATTGACCATTTTCGAAGCATTCAGAAATGCATTTACCGCCGGTTTTACAATATTTCGATTGGATTTCAACACCGTCCACCAGACGATCGGCACCATTCTTCGCGTTGTCATCACCAAGGATACGCGCATCGTGTCCAGTGTATCGGTCATACAGCGTATTGGCCCGCTCGGCTGCAAAGCCATGTCCGCGTATAGCGTGAAATTTTTCCTCGCCATAGACAGTAGCACCGGAGCTTACATTACTGTATACCGTTCCGGCAGTTTGCGAATTTTTCAGCTTTCTCTGGGAGGATACCCTTTTATTTTTTTCGGAGTCCACCGCTCCCAACCTCCTTGGTGTTGTTAAAGCTGCTTCAAACGAGTTCTCACCTGCTTGATCGTCTGCAGATACTTTCTAACGATACGCTGACAGGTTTCAAAATTATCTGGATCTTCCTCTAAATCGGGCAGGTAAAGCTCTAGTCCCTGTAAGCATTTTGCAGAGGCTTTCTGCAACTGTGTGGGGTTCTCGCCATCGGCCAATAGTTCGTCAATTTCTTGTTCGATTTCGCCATCTGATTCTTCCAGCAGTTCGATCAAAGACTGCGCTTCTTCTACAAAGGAATCGAGTTCATCCTCATCATATTCTAGCACATCGTTGACCTGCAGTAAAACCTCTTTGATATATTCTTGTGCATCGTCAATATCCAGTGCTTCATTACCATCAGATAAAGCCAGCGGCTCAGATTCTGCAGACAGCTGTTGGGCGGATTGATTCGATTCATTGCTGGTATCCTGCTCTTCATTGAGTCCATCCAGAAAGCTCGATGCCAGATCAAGAAGTCCGCCTGCAATATCCCATCCAGTAGGTGCGGTTTCAATCTGATACAGCTCAGTCAGCAGCTCGTTAAATGCCGCCAGATTGTAGGACGAGGGAAGAGAACGATAGTTGATTCCTTCATCATATCTGCAGATAGAATTATCGTCACTATGGTAGAAACCATCCTCAGCGAACAGAAAACCCTTTTTACCGCTGCTAAATACGGTTTCATCAATTAAGCCAAAAACATCTTCTTTCCTGACATTGCCAGCATAAGTCATACATGCGTTGTTAATCAATTCCGACGGAATACGTCCGTATACATAACAAGGGTATACAGAATTGCAACGTGGCAGATATTCCTGAATGACTGCAATTTTCTTTTCTCGTTTTCCCATAGTGACCTGCTCCATTCTAAATAATCATTAAGTTCTAAGAATGATAAATTTGACAATTGCGATTCCGATTGTCGAAATCTGTATATTTGCATTATACACCGAAAGTTCCTCTATTTCCACCCTAAAAGTTTATTCTTCGCGAGAACTATCCGGGGTACACTAAACGAAAAGAGTCAACGGAGGAGCAGCATGGACTGGGTAGCTATCGGCGGACGTATCCGCAAGCAACGCGAATATTTGGGACTGACACGCGAGCAGTTTGCCGAAAAACTAGATATTACGCCCAAGTTTTGTGCGGATATTGAATTGGGTACCAAGGGTATGTCCGTTCCAACACTGTGCCGTATCGCAACTACGCTCAGCCTGTCCACCGACTATATTTTGTTTGGTAAGCAGGAGAAAAAAGATAAACTTTGGGTGTTCAAGGCGCTTTCGCCGATGATAGAGAGTGTAACGCCGAGTCAGCTTCCTTATTTGGAATCCGTACTGAAAACGGTTATTAGTGCCATGAATCATAAAGAGGATTAGTAGGAGAAATATATTTGAGTAGTTCAGAAAATAATGAGGTTGTTTACCATTACTGCAGTCTTGAAACGTTTAAAAATATTATTGCCAATCAGTGTTTATGGCTTTGCGATGTACAGAAAAGTAACGATAGCAAAGAGTGTATGGCATTACCAGAACGCATTAAAGAATTGACTGTAGAACAGAAGCTAAGAGAGAACTACCCGCCGGAACAGCGTAAGTTATTTGATCGGTTTATCAATTTTCTAGGTCACTCGGTTCGGCATACATATACAACATGCTTTTCACGTAAGCGTGATGATTTAAATCAGTGGCGTGGCTATGCTGCTGATGGAACAGGGTTATGTATCGGATTCAGAAAACACTTTTTTATGCAACTCAATAATTCGGAATGGGGCATACTATCATTCCGACCTGTTGATTATTCGGAAAATGGCATTGAATGTTGTGCACAAATTTATTTGGATGAATTCAAGGAATTAATGAATAACTTTGTTGTATTTGATGCAAAAATGCATGATCCATCAGCAATTCCTATTGAAAATGAGTTGTTGCACCAGTTGTTTGCTATATCACCAATGTTCAAAAAATATTCTTTTCGCGAAGAAGAAGAGGAGCGTTTAGCTTTCAGTACAATATCATATGTAACAGATTACCGTACTGTATCTACACAAAAATGTGTAGATGTTTTAGTGGATCATGAACGACAAAAATATTTTGAAGAACAAACACATGATTTTAAATTATCTGATTTGAGATATCGAATAGCAAGAGATCAGTTGCAGGGTTATTACGAATTATCATTTGCACCTATTAAAGATGAACTAATAAGTGAGATTATTATTGGGCCTAAATCACTGGTGCAAGAAGAGGATATTTATCTGTTTCTAGCTGCATATGGCTATCATGAAAAAGAGATGGACAATAAAAAACATAATCAGTTTATAGTAGACAACATAAATGTTTGCACTTCGGAATTAAGTTATCGTTAAGAAAAGCCGTATGCTGATAAAGCATACGGCTTTTCGGTTACTTATTCAGTAGCTTAGCCCTTGCGTAAAACCGCGTTTTACTCATGCCAAGCAGATTCATTGCCTGTACAGCGGTAATCTCACCGCTGCGCCAGCGAGCGACAACGCGCTCAAAATCGGGATAGTCCTTCGCGGCTTTGCCGCGATACTTACCTTGCGCTTTAGCGATAGCAATACCCTCTCGCTGGCGCTGTAAGATATACTCGCGTTCCAACTCCGCGACTGCTGCAAATACAGTCAACATAAACTTGCCGGTCGGCGTAGTAGTGTCGATTGCTTCTTTGCGGCTGACAAACTCTACCTGCTTTTCAGTCAGATGCTCTACCAGATCGAGCAGATCACGAGTGTTTCGGGCAAAGCGGCTGATGGACTCGACGATAACGGTATCACCGCGCCGCACATATTCCATCATACGACGCAGTTCAGGACGGTCAGCGTTCTTGCCGCTGGCCTTGTCGATGAACAGTTCATCGACACCGAGTTCACGGAGCATAATTTCCTGTCTTGCGGTATTTTGTTCTTCTGTGCTGACACGCACATAACCAATTTTCATAGTACGTTCTCCTGTCAAAAAAGAATTTCCCGTTTAAGTCGGTTGAAATTTCGGGACGTTCCAAAACTCCAAAACCGACTTAAACGGGGCGATTTCCAAGCGTTCCGTATAGGTATACCCAAACGGAACTGTTCGTTACGGTTGTTTTCAGTATTCGTCACGCTCGATGAATTCGAGCATTGCTTTGCGCTGAATACGCCAGCGATTCCCGACGCGGAACGCCGGAATTTCGTTTTCATGCAGAAGCCGCAGCATGGTGCCGCGGCTGACCTGCAAAATCTGCTGACACTCATGCAGTGTCAAAACATCGGGATATTGGTCCAGATTCATGCTTATCAGCCTTTCTATGCAGTTTATTGTACTGTTTTGCACAGAAAAGGCTGATTTGTTATTTGGACACATCCTTGTCGCGCAGCACATGGATTGCTGCCGCTACCGCTGCGACAAACTTAATGCCAAACAGCAGCGTGTTCTTGATTACCTTCATTGGGTCACCACCTTTCTTAATATGCATAGAGTAGCTCGCCGGTCATCTCGTGGAGCAGGGTCGGATCGTAGAGCATTTCCTCAATCTCCTCCTCCGAGCAGCCGTAGTCGAGCAAAGCCTGTATCTCATCAGTTGAAACACCAAATGCCTTGGCAACGCTGAAAAGATCGTCATAATTTATGGGCGTATCCTCGTAGTCGCTGTGATAGTACGGATACTTACGCCACCAACGCCCGAAAGTCGTGTGCGGTGTGAAACTTCCAGTCGTGAGTTGTCCCGCTCGGTCGATTTTCAAAATCTCGCCCTCCTTCGGTTCGAGAATATCGGTGGGTGCTTTCAGCCGCAGCTTCTTTATAGCTTTGCAGAGGATTTCTTGCGTTGAAGCATAAATCAGAAAACCATCGTAGAACATAACGCAAAGCGGGTTATCGCCAACGATGAACCAGATAGCGTTATCCTTATCCAGAACGGTAAACACAAATGAACCCTCGACCTTTTCAGCCATAGCTTTCAGGCTGTCAAAGTCGAGGGCCTTGTTTTTCTCTAAAAGTTGAACGGCAACATAGCTGTCTGTTTCCACACTTGTCATCGGCAGACTTTCTTCCATGCGGAGTTCTTTATCGTTCCAGAGAACGCCGTTGTGGGCGAGGGCAAAGTTGCTGCCGTCAACATGACCAGGGAACGGATGATTATTCTGGTTAAACTGCGCGTTGCCCTGTGTCATCATACGGGTATGTCCCATCACGACATTTACACCGTGCGGAATATGAATCTTCATCTTCCGAGCGGGAATCGGACGCTTGTAAATCCGCAGACGGTCGTTGAAATTGTAGGCGATGCCCGTCGCGTCCGTGCCGCGCACTTGACACTCTCTGGCGAGCGTGTTCAAGATTTTGTTCTTCGTGTGGGTGCTCAGGCACTCTTTAAAATCGATTAAACCGAATAAACTGCACATATTATTCCTTCTCCGCGCCAGCAGTAACGGGTTCATTGACATATAAACGGCGTTCCTTGAGATACTGGATAAGTTCCGGCTCGGTGATTTCGTCAAGGAAATCAAACCAACTCATGTCCTGTACCTGACAATCGGACATAGAAACAGCCACCTCGACAAGATGGTTGACCATCTGCAGGGTGGCTTTGAGGGTATTCAGCTTCAAAGTTCCGCGGAACATTCTGATTTCCACGGTATCCGAGTTGGTAAGGTTGACCGCTGTGTAACGTCCGGCACACGAATTCTTTGCGTGGCTCATTTGCTCGGATGGCGTAAGACGGATTCCATACCGTGCCGCCCAGCGATTCATCTGGGACTGGGTGCGGCGGCTGAAGCGAAGCAGTTCCGCCCAGAACTTTTCGACGAAGTAAAGCAGGCGTGCAATCGCAGCCTCCTGCTGTTCATAGGTACAGCCGAACGCCAGACGGGAGATATGAACATGCAGGCCGCAGGTGCCGGCGGCATGGCTCAAATAGCCCATGCTCTGCGCTTTGCGAAGTACCTCTTCCCAAGGCATTTCGCTCAAATGGTATTCTAGCGTCATAGGGTGTGTGACAAGTTACATACCATCATCAAGACTGCCGTCAGTCTTGATGTACAGGTTTTCGGCGCTAGCGTTAGCGATGTCGAGCAACTTTTGAGCGTTATTGTTTAACGTGCCGCCGTTATCAATCTCCAGCTCAACGCCGAAGTGCCGCAGGCCCTTGCCGTGAAACACGAGATCGGGGGTGTAGTTGTATTCATGGATAATGTCGTTATGCTCGTCCCAGCAGGAGGAGCAGTAGACGTTGTCATCGTTATCCCAATAGGCACGGTCGCGGCTGATAATGCGGCCGCAGTCCTCACAGCGGATGTAATACTCATCAAAACAGTGATCGCAGAGCGTATGGTTATCGTCCTCAATGGCATTTTCCTCATAGATTCGCTCGTTACAGTGGTCGCAGACTACGGTCAGACGGTCAGCACAGCTTTCACAAAGCCAGTCACCTTCTACTTGGTACATGGTATCGAGCGGGTGCTCGATACCACAATTAGAACAAATTCGAGTTTCTTTCATTGGTAATTCCTCCATTTCAGTTGGTTAATACTCCGATGCTAACAGCATGGTACTGTGCGTTTTGTCATCAATGACATACACTTTAGCATCTATCGCGCACTTACAATGCACATCAAGTTCATACCGATACATCGGCTGTTCCTGCGTGTGGACGATGTGCTGTCCCGTCGGCGTTTTCGTCAATATGAACACTTGCAGATAATCTTTTTGTGAAGTCTGCATAGCAGCAATCATTTGCCACATGAGAACCATCAAAGCGTCTGGTATTTCGCTCTGCACGCCGCATGTGATATACTTTGGATTTTCAAACATAATTTCCTCCTCAAAACGTGAAAATCCCACTGAAAGCATTTGCTCTCAGTGAGATTTCTTCAGGATTTGTCCACAGCATTGTGGACAAATTGTGCGACTATTGACTTGTAGAGCATCTCTGCGGTACACCCGCTCACCGCAGCGGTCGCAGAGTGTGGTGTACTCCTCGACGCAGGCGTGGCATAGCCTGTCGCTGCCGAGCATGATCATCTGTTCGCTCGATCTGCGCCTTCCGCAGCAGGAGCATATAAAATCTGTCATTGTGCAACCTCCTTTACCGTGTTATAGTGGTATATAAAGATATAATATAT
>SKED01000929.1_pt1 | contig 28982 bp, 25 predicted proteins | sample 4826651 | NCBI WGS metagenome assembly SKED01 (sample SAMN11008818, study PRJNA524170) | human gut metagenome | biome: Human fecal sample; material: Feces; isolation source: fecal sample from pouch patient p19 | host: Homo sapiens | place: Israel: Tel-Aviv | collected 2016-06-28 | reverse complement strand
CAAAAGAAAAGTCAGAAATACAAATGGAAAAACGCACAAAGACATCATATAATAAGAGTATCTTAAGGGAAAAACTTATAGTTCACAAAAATGCGGACTGTAACGAGGCACAGCTGCTCATTCGCTCACAGCAGGCCATCCCGGGGAACGTGATATAAGAACGTGAATTTAAGCAGAACGTGAAAAGGAGAGAGGTATTATGAAAAAACGTTGGTTAGCAGCATCACTGGCAGCACTTATGGCACTGAGTATGACCGCATGTGGCGGCGGAAAGGCAGCAGAGACCACTGCAGCACCGGCAGAGACTAAGGTGGAAGAGACAAAAGCAGAAGAATCCAAGGCTGAGGACGCTTCCAAAGAGGAGAAAGCAGAGAAGGCTCCGGAAGATTACACCGGCAGCGTGGTTGTTTATTCCCCGCATGACGCAGATCCGCTGAATGCAGGTGTAAACCTCTTCATGGAGAAATATCCGAACGTTAAGGTAGAGGTAGTAGCAGCCGGAACCGGTGAGCTTTGTAACCGAATCGCGGCAGAGTCCGCAAACCCGATCGCAGATGTATTATGGGGCGGCGGCGCAGACTCCCTGGCAGCATTCAAAGAGTACTTCCAGCCGTATGTATGCGCAAACGATGAGTTCATCGGTGACGCATACAAAGATCCGGATGGTCTGTGGATCGGTGAGAGTCCGCTTCCGATGGTTATCTTCTATAACAAGGACCTGATCGAGAAAGATGGTTTAACCATTCCGGAGTCCTGGGAAGACCTGACCAAACCGGAGTGGAAGGGCAAAATTGCTTACTGTCTGCCGTCTAAATCTGGTTCCGCATACACCCAGCTCTGCACCATGATCCTTGGACATGGCGGCAAGGAAGCCGGATGGGATTTCATCAAGAAACTGTATGACAATCTGGATGGCAAGATCGTTGACTCCTCAGGTAAGTGCCACAAGATGGTAGCTGACGGTGAGTTCTATGTAGGTATCACCATTGAGAAATCCGCAATCAAATACGCAGACGATCCGTCCGTTGGATTTGTATATCCGAAAGATGGCACCAGCGCAGTTCCGGATGGTGTTGCACTGGTTAAGGGATGCCCGAACGAAGAGAACGCGAAACTGTTCATCGATTTCGTTACCTCCAAAGAATGCCAGACCGAGCAGAGTGAGAACTGGGGACGTCGTCCGGTTCGCAGCGATATGGAAGTTGGCGCAGGCATGGCAAAACTGGATGATCTTGTTTTAGTTGATTATGACTTTGACTGGGCAGCAAATGAGAAGGAAGCAAACATCGAGCACTTCAACGATATCATGGTAGATTAATGGCACGGTTCAGAATCGGTTTCGGGAATGACGGAAACGGAAGATGAGAACATGTGACAGAGTACGACAAGTAAATAGCTGAGCGAAAACGGAGAGACTGCCTTGCCCCAAGCGGGTGGGCAGCCTTTTCGGTTAAGGGGAAAAATGGTCAGAGCGGATTTTGAAATGCAGGCCAGTCTCTGGTTCGCAGGGCAATGGGAGTTACAGAACAAAACAGGAATGGAGGAATGAATATGAGTCATGCAGTCATCATAAAGAAAGCCGTAAAAAAATACGGAAACTTTACCGCATTAAACGGGGTGGAGCTGGAAATTAAGCCCGGTGAATTCTTTACACTGCTGGGGCCGTCCGGCTGCGGCAAGACCACCCTGCTGCGCATGATCGCGGGATTCAACAGTGTGGACGGCGGCGAAATCTGTTTCGATGACAAGGTCATCAACAATCTGGAAGCCCACAAGCGTGATATCGGTATGGTGTTCCAGAACTATGCCATCTTCCCACATCTGACGGTGGCTGAGAACGTGGCTTACGGTCTGAAGGCAAAGAAATGCCCGAAGGATCAGATCCCTGGCAAGGTAGAAGAGGCACTGGAGCTTGTGCAGATCAGTAAATTAAAAGACAGAAAGCCCAACGAGCTTTCCGGTGGCCAGCAGCAGCGCGTTGCTCTGGCGCGTGCGTTCGTTATTGAACCGGGAGTTCTTCTGATGGATGAGCCGCTTTCCAATCTGGACGCAAAGCTGCGTGTGCAGATGAGAACTGCCATTAAGAAGCTGCAGAGAAGACTCGGCATTACTACCATTTATGTTACCCATGACCAGGAAGAGGCACTGGCGATTTCTGACCGCATCGCAGTTATGAAAGAGGGCAACATCATGCAGGTGGGAACTCCGGAAGCCATTTATAAAAAACCGGAGAATACCTTTGTAGCCGGATTCATTGGAGTCTCCAATTTTGTAGAGTGTGAGGTGGATGGCAAAAATCCGGAGGCAGCAGTCTTAAATATCAAGGATGAGTGCAGTATTACCTGTAAACTGAAAAAGCCGTTCTCTGGCAAGGGCATCATCTCCGCGAGACCGGAGCAGCTGTTCTTTGATGAGAGCAACGGACTTCCGGGCAAGATCGTGATGTCCACCTTTCTGGGGGATTTCATTGAATATGAGATTGAACTGAACAATGGGCAGACCCTGCAGCTTAACGAGTACACCAAGGATGTTCAGACAGTCCGCCCAGACGGCGAGAATGTAAAAGTCAACTTTGACATCAACGCGGTAGGCGTATACGATGCGGCAACCCAGGAGGTGATTTCATGGTAACATCCCGGAAAAAACTGGATTTCTGGTTCTGGGTTAAGGTGGTAGTCATTGGCTTTATGCTAATCTTTCTGATCTACCCCTTCTGCACCCTGATCACCCGAAGCTTTTTCTCCAACAAGACAGCCGGCTTCACCTTTGAGAACTATATCCGGTTCTTCACGAAGAAGTATTATTACTCAGCATTGGGACGAAGCCTGTTCGTATCCATCGTGACCACCTGTACCACACTTTTGGTGGGAGTTCCGATCGCGTACCTTATGTCCCGCTACAATGTGTTTGGCAAAAACTTCATTCACATTTTTATCATCATGAGTCTTATGAGCCCGCCGTTCATCGGTGCTTACAGCTGGATCATGCTGTTTGGTCGCGCGGGTTTTGTGACAAAGCTGTTTGCGAATATCGGCATTCATCTGCCGAGTATTTATGGCAAGCTGGGTATCATCCTGGTATTTACGTTTAAGCTTTTCCCATACGTGTACCTGTATACATCGGGGGCTATGGGAAGTATCGACTCCAGTATTGAAGAAGCGGCAGAGAACCTGGGCAGCAACAAGCTGCGCCGTCTCTTAACCATCACGCTTCCGGTTGTGGCTCCGTCCATTGCGGCAGGTGCCATCATGGTATTCATGACTAGTCTGGCAGATTTCGGTACCCCGATGCTAATCGGTGAAGGCTATATGGTTCTTCCGGTTCTGGTATACAACGAGTACATGAGTGAGATCGGCGGTAATGCCCATCTGGCCAGTGCCCTTTCTGTCGTTGTGGTACTCTGCTCCACTACCGTGCTTTTGGTTCAGAAGTATTTCGTGAGCCGCAAAAACTACGTGATGACCGCTATGCGTCCGCCGAAGGAAGAAGTGCTTCACGGCGGCAAACGTTTCCTGGTTACCCTGCCGGTACTGCTGGTTACCCTGATCGGCATTATGCCGCAGATCGTGGTGATTGTCAGCAGCTTTATCAAATGTGATTTCACCGGTTTCCAGAAGGGCTTCAGCCTGGACAGCTATGTGACGATCTTTAACCGCCTTTGGACCAACATCCGCAACACCTTCGTATTCTCTTCCATTGCGATCGTGTTCATCATCATCCTGGGCATGCTGATCTCTTACATTGTTGTGCGCCAGAAAGGCGTGGCAGGCCAGCTGATGGATCTGTTGATCATGTTCCCGTTCGTTATTCCGGGCGCAGTTCTTGGTATCAGCTTAATTGTTGCCTTTAATAAGCAGCCGGTGATCCTGACCGGTACCGCGATGATCATGATCATTGCGTTTATCGTCCGCAAGCTGCCTTACACGGTCCGTTCCGGCAGCGCGTTCCTGCAGCAGATGGATGTGAGCGTGGAAGAGGCCTCCATCAGCCTGGGCGTGTCCCCGATGAAGACCTTTGTAAATGTAACCGCAAGACTGATGGCTCCAGGCGTTCTCTCCGGCGCGATCTTAAGCTGGATTACCTGTATCAATGAGCTGTCCTCCAGCGTTATGCTGTACGGCGGCAAGACCAGTACCATTTCTGTTGCGATTTATACAGAGGTTGTACGAAACAGCTTTGGTACCGCGGCGGCCCTGGCGTCCATTCTGACCGTCAGCACCGTGATTTCCCTTCTGATCTTCTTAAAAGTCAGCAAGGGCAAGGTATCGGTTGTCTGATTCGGAAACAGTTAGAGCGTTCGGCGGTCTGAGAGGCCGCCGGAGCTCTTTCAAAAGCGAGGTGTGGTTATGATAAAATTTGGCACTGGTGGTTGGAGAGCCATCATTGGCGAAGAATTTACGAAAGAAAACATTCAGAAGCTTGCACTGGCCATGTCTTTGAAAATCAAGGCAGAGCATGTGGAGGACAAGCCGGTGGTGATCGGTTATGACCGGCGCTTCCTTTCCAAAGAGGCTGTCATCTGGTCCTGCGAGATTTTTGGGCAGCAGGGAATCAAGGTGCTGTTTGTGGACCGCAGTTCTCCGACACCGCTCATCATGTTCTATGTGATGAAGCATGATCTCAGCTACGGCATGATGGTAACGGCCAGCCATAACCCGGCCATCTACAACGGCATCAAGGTATTTACCAAAGGCGGACGCGATGCGGATGAGCATCAGACCGCGGACATTGAGAGATATCTGGAGCAGGCAGACAAGCTCTACGTGCCGGACCTGGAGGAGAACGGGCAGATGCCGCCGCATGCATACCAGGAGCTGGTAAAGAGCGGCCAGGTGGTGGAGATGAATCCCATGAATGAATACCTGGACAACATCATCTCCCTCATCAATCTGGATGCCATCCGGGAACGGGATCTGCGCATAGCCATCGACCCAATGTACGGCGTGAGCCTGACGGCGCTCTGCACCATTCTTTCTATTGCAAGATGTACGGTGGAGACCATCAACGCCCAGCATGACACGCTGTTTGGCGGTAAAATGCCGGCCCCGACCGAGAGCACGCTGCGCAATCTGCAAAACTATGTGCTGGACCGATACTGTGATATCGGCATTGCCACCGACGGAGACGCAGACCGTCTCGGTGTCATTGATGATAAGGGACATTACCTGCACGCAAACACCATTCTGGTGATGTTGTATTACTATCTGCTCAAATACCGCGGCTGGCGCGGTCCGGCGGTGCGCAACCTTTCCACCACCCATGTACTGGACAAGGTGGCGGAAAGCTTTGGCCAGAAATGCTACGAGGTGCCGGTGGGCTTTAAGTACATTTCCGCAAAGATGCAGGAGACCGATGCCATCATCGGCGGCGAGTCCTCCGGTGGTCTGACGGTGAAGGGCCATATCCACGGCAAGGACGGCATTTACGCGGCGTCCCTTCTGGTGGAGATGATGGCAGTCAGCGGGAAGAAGCTTTCTGAGATTGCTGAGGACATCCGCAAGGAGTACGGCGAGATCCACATGGAAGAGCGCGCGTACCGTTTCACGGCAGAGGAAAAGGAGCGCATCCACAAGACGCTGATGATCGACCAGGCATTGCCGGAGATCCCATTTGAGATTGATCATGTTTCCTACATGGACGGCTGCAAGGTTTACTTAAAAAATGGAGGCTGGGTCAGCGCCCGGTTCTCCGGAACGGAACCGCTGCTTCGCATCTTCTGTGAGATGCAGACGGAGCATGAAGCTGTGCTGCTCTGTGAATTATTTGAGACGTTTTTGGGACTGTAAATGTCCTGCAAAATCTCCGTTTTTCCGGGATTTCTGCTATAATATAGTGATAAAGCCGTATCGGTGAAGATACGGGAAATCCATGAAGTCACGAAAATGGCAGAAGTCCGGAGAACGGGGATTTTTTTGTTTTGAAATGACTGAAGTTTGAGGGGAATGACTGGATGAAAAGCAGAAACTTTGGAAAAACGGCATTTTTCGTTTTGGCAGTGCTTATTTCCGGCTGTGGGCGCAGGACGGAGCCGCCGCTTACGCGGCAGGCAGATCTGGTGATCTGTACGGATCTGGAACTTCCGGTTTATGAGCCGGTGGTAAAGGAATTTGAAGAGCGTACCGGTCTGACAGTTGAAGTGCAGGCGGGAACATCGGAAGAGATCCGGACCTGGTTTGCGCAGGAACAGACAGAGCGAAACGGAGATGGAAAGCCCGGACCGGATCAGCCGGCAGAATGGGATCTGGCCTTTGGTGTGAACACAGAACTTCTGGATGAATATAAAGAGCTGTGGTTTCCCTGTGAGAGCAGTGAGGCCAAAATGCTGGACAGCTGGTATGTGTCACCGGACCATGTCTGGACCGGTTTTTCAGTATTGCCGCTGGTAATCATGTATAACACCAATGTGGTGACCTACAGGGAGCTTCCGGTGGGCTGGGAGAGTCTGCTGGAGCCCCGGTGGCAGGGACGTGTGGCCTTTGCGGATCCGGAGCAGTCTGATGTATCTGCCCTGGCACTTGCGGCAGCCATGCTTGGCAGTCAGAGCGGTGAGGCTTATATTGAAAAACTGGCAGAAAATCTGAATTATGAGGTCTTAAAAAGCGTGGAGCAGGTCAATGAGGGGATCCTGGACGGGCGTTATTCGGTTGGCGTGACCACGGAGGCGGCGGCTCAGACGCTTCGCAGCGGCGGTGCCGATGTGGATTATATTTATCCTGAGGAGGGAACTGTGGCGGTGCTGGACGGCACGGCAGTCCGCGCCGGAAGTAGCCATAAAGAAGAAGCCCTGGCCTTTCTGGATTTTACGCTCAGCCGTGACGCGCAGAAGATCATGGCCGTGAGTCGGAACCGCCGTTCCGTGCGGACGGACACGGCTGCGGAAAAGGGCATGGATCCGATGGAAAAGCTGCCGCTTTCAGAGGCAGGATGGGCTGAGCTTTCGGAAGCAAAACAGCAGGCAGATATGTTGTGGCAGCAGGCAGACGGAAGGGAGGGCGGAGCATGAAGCAAAAAACCCTTTCGTTCCGGGACCAGGTTTTTCTGGCCTGCTTTCTGGTAACACTGGTTCCGCTTCTGTTAACCAGCGTGGTCATGGTGCGGCTGTTTACAGCTTCCCTGAACCGCCAGAGTGAGCAGGAGGCGAACCGGCAGATTACGGAGATCCGCAGCCGTTTTGCAGCGCTTCTGGATGACTGTGAGGAAGCGTGCCGGGAACTTACAAGGAACGGTACCGTGTCCCGCTATATGATCGATACCACTACGATAGAAATGCAGCGGGGCATGTACGTTTCTTTATATCAGGCCTCGCAGGAAATCTACGGACATGCCCAGATCAGTGTGTACGATGTGGGCGGAAAGCTACGGTTTACCACGGATACACTGTCGCGGGCAGATTCTCTTCCGGTGTACTGGGGTATTTTAAAGAAAGCATCCGGACAGGCGGGCATGACCTGGTACCGAACAGATCCATACCTGGCACTGAATGATGACCGTGTGCTGATGCAGGGGGCTTACGCGATAGAAAATTCCGGCGGAGCCAGGACCGGATATCTGGTGCTGGATTTTACCCGGGAAAATTTTGATAATGTTTTCAGCGGCTTCTATTCCCAGACGGATACCATCTGGCTTCTGGATGCCCACAAGAGGCTTCTGTACTGTTCCAGATCAGACTATGATGAGACCAACATGAATGAGGAGGAGGACACACAGTATCTGTGGATGCAGGAACCAGAGCGTGGGTTTTATGTGATCCTGTGCCGTCAGGCGCCCATCAGTTCCCCGGCCCTGCAGACGATGGGAACGGTGGTTCTGGCCATGTCCCTGTTAAGCCTGGTCCTGTCCATGATGATCTCCGGCGCGCTGACACGGAATATTGTAAAGCCGGTCAGCCAGCTGGATAAGGCCATGGAAAAGGTTAAAGCAGGAGATTTAAACATCCGTGTCCACAGTACCCGTACCGATGAACTGGGAAGGCTGACAGACAGCTTTAACGGTATGGTACGTGATCTGAAAACATATCTGGAAGAGAAGGTGCAGCAGCAGAAGGATTTAAATGAGACGACCCTGCGCCTGTATCAGACACAGTTAAATCCGCATTTTCTGTATAACACACTGGATACCATTAAGTGGAATGCCAAGATCAATCAGATCCCGGAGATTGCGGTGCTGGCGGAAAATCTGGCAGTGATCTTAAGAAAAAGCATTTCCAGCAAGCCGTTCATCACCCTGAGAGAGGAGCTGGATACCATAGACAGCTATATCCGCATCCAGAAGATCCGGTTCAGCGGAAAGTTCCTCTATGAGACAGAGATTCCGGATGTGCTGGAAGAAAGCATGATCCCGAAGATGATCCTGCAGCCGCTGGTAGAAAATGCCATCATCCATGGACTTGAGGGCTGCGATAATGGCTATATCTGCATTTATGCGGCTCAGAAAGACGGCGTGCTGAGCATTTCCGTGACAGATGATGGCTGCGGCATGAATCAGGATATGGTGGACTGGATCAACAGTCCGGCACCGGCAAAACGGGATGGCCATCTGGGACTTTACAATGTGATTCAGATTTTGAAGATTTACTATGGAGAAGAATATGGCATGCATGCCGAGGTGGAGGAAGACGGAACTACCGTGACGCTGCGCCTGCCATTCAGGAAGGACGTGGAACATGAATAGAGTAGTAGTGGTGGAAGATGAGACCATGGCGCGCAAAGGCATTATCCTGACCATTGACTGGTCAGCGCTAGGATGCGTCATCGTGGGGGAAGCTGCCAATGGAGAAGAGGGAGCGGCACTGGTGGAGCGCCTTTCGCCGGATATTGTGGTGACGGATGTGAAGATGCCCCGCATGGATGGCGTGGAGATGATCGCGAAGCTGCGGGAAAATGGCTGCCAGACAAAGTTTATCATCCTGACAGCCTACAGTGATTTTAAATATGCCCAGAGCGCCCTGCGCCTTGGGGTGAGTGACTATCTGCTGAAACCGTTAAAAGACGGGGAACTGGAGGCAGCAGTCCGCCATATTCAGGGACAGGAAGAAGCGCGGGAGACGAAAGAGGAAGAGGAACAGGACATGCCAGTGATCCGGTTGAGTTCGGTGAAAAATACGAAAAATAAATATGTAGAGCAGGCGGTGCAGCAAATCCGGGAGCATTACCAGGAAGATATCAATATCAGCACAGTGGCTGGAGAGCTGGAAATCAGTGAGGGATATTTAAGCCGGGTATTTAAGAAGGAAACGGACTATACCTTTACCAGCTACCTCACCCTGTACCGGATGAAAAAGGCAATGACTCTTTTAAAGGACTGCCGGGTGAAGGTTTATGAAGTCGCAGAGCAGGTGGGATATTCTGACACAGCGTATTTCAGCGCCCAGTTTAAGAAAGTGACAGGAATCTCTCCGTCTGAATACCAGGACCGCAGCCGGTAAGCCAGAGGCGCAGCTTCAGCGGGACAATGCCGGAAACAGTGCGTACAAAAAGAAATACAAAAAAATTAAAAAAAATTTGGAAAAAGGGGTTGCAAAAATAGTTAGCCTATGCTAATATAATGACAGTTAGCCGCAACTAACTACATGTGAATATTCTATACATTTCGTCTGGTTTCATCTGACCCGTGAAATCAGAAACTCAACTCCTAAACGGAAAGCACGCTGCCAGGCGTGCTTTTTGTTTGTTTATTTCAGTCTTATTTTGTGCTAAAATGGATATAACTAGGACATCCATTACAGAATAAGGGGTTTTTTATGCTTGAAAATAAATTGGGAATCATGGATTCTGCGGAACTTGCCCGGGAAGAGGAGCGGCTGAGTAAAAAGCGTGCGAAGGAGCTGTTTGAAAAGGATCTGCTTGCCGGGGAGCCGGCTGGGAAGTTTTCCACGCTACAGAAAATTCACAAAATTCTTTTTGCTGATATTTATCCGTTCGCGGGCCAACTGCGGACCGTGAATCTGGCCAAGGGGAATTTCCGCTTTGCGCCACTTATGTATCTGGATGCGGCGCTTGCGAACATTGACCAGATGCCGCAGTCGGATTTCGATGAGATCATTGAAAAATATGTGGAGATGAACATTGCCCATCCATTTCGGGAAGGAAATGGGCGTAGCACCCGCATCTGGCTTGATCATATTCTGAAACATGAGATTGGAAAAGTTGTGAACTGGAGTCTGGTGGATAAAGAGGATTATCTTCTGGCCATGGAGCGCAGCCCGATCCGGGATATCGAGATTAAGCATGTGCTTAAGGCAGCGATGACTGACCAGACGGACAGCTGGGAGGTCTTCATGAAAGGCATTGACCACAGTTATTACTATGAGGGCTACACGACATTTAAGGCAGAAGAACTTTAACAGCGGGGGACAAAACAGCAGCTATGAAACATTCACTCTACTATAAATTCATCTTAGGCTATCTGGTATTCGGTCTGCTTGGCTTTGCGTCTATTGCGACCTTTTCCGCGCGGCTGATGAACAAAAATCAGGTAAAAAACCAGGCGGAAGCCATGTATGACGAGGCGAATCTGATCGCGTCAGCCTACAGCAGTGTGTATCAGGGAAAGAAGCAGGATCTGGATTCCGTCTACCCGCAGCTTCAGGCCGTGGCCAAGTTTGTGCGGGCGGAGATCTGGGTGGTGAACCGCCAGGGCATCATTGTGGTGGACAGCGAACAGAATAAGCGGGCCGGGACAGCCATTGAGGGGTTTGATCCGACGGCGACAGGCAATAAGTCTTATTGTACCGGAGCTTACTACGGCCTCTTTCCGTATGATGTTTTAAGTGTTTCCGCACCCATTACGGGAAATTACAATACCTACGGCTATGTGCTGGTGCATCTTCCTATGAGCGTGATCTGGGAGATGAGCAATTCAAATCTGAATGTGGTTTACATAACGGCTGCAATCCTGTTTATCCTGTCCTTGATCATTTTGCTGGTGTTCACGAAGACTGTGTATTTTCCGCTGCAGAAGATCACGGAGGGTGCCAATGAATATGCGGCCGGCAATCTGGAGTACCGGATTGATCTGAATACCCGGGATGAGATGGGCTATCTGGCCGGTACGCTAAACTATATGTCCGGCGAGCTGAACAAGCTGGAGGAATATCAGAGAAACTTTATAGCCAACGTATCCCATGATTTCCGTTCTCCACTGACATCTATCAAAGGCTATCTGGAGGCGATTATAGACGGAACGATTCCGCCGGAGATGTACGAAAAATACTTAACCCGCGTGATTTCAGAGACGGAGCGCCTGACTAAGCTGACACAGGGTATGCTGACGTTAAATTCCTTAGACAGTAAGGGATATCTTTCGAGGTCAAGCTTTGATATCAACCGCGTGATCAAAGACACAGCGGCATCCTTTGAAGGAACCTGTGGGAAGAAAAACATCAACTTTGAACTGACTTTTTCCGATAACATCCAGATGGTGTACGCAGATCTTGGAAAGATCCAGCAGGTGCTTTATAACCTGATTGACAATGCCATCAAGTTCAGTCATCAGGACTCCACGATTTATATCCAGACCCGCATTAAAAACGAAAAGATTTTTGTTTCCGTGAAGGATACGGGCATTGGCATTCCGAAAGACAGTGTACAAAAGGTGTTTGACCGGTTTTATAAGTCTGATCTGTCCCGCGGAAAAGATAAAAAGGGCACCGGACTGGGGCTGGCCATTGTAAAAGAGATCATTCAGGCACACGGGGAAAACATTGATGTAGTCAGCACAGAAGGCGTGGGATCGGAGTTTATCTTTTCCCTGCCCCTGGCAACGAATCTGTAAGAGCAAAGAAGGAGAATGCGTATGAAAAAAACAGGGAAATATATTGCAGGCATGCTGCTTGCCATGGGGATGAGCCTGGCCGGAGCAGTCAGCGGGTTTGCGGCACCGGATCCCGGTACGGATCTGAATGTAGAGAATGTAAGATGGGACGGAGATTCCGGCAGCGGTACCTGGACGGACAACACGTCAGCCCGGTATTATCAGGTGAAGCTGTACCGGAACGATTCTTCTGTGATGAGTACCGTATCGGTCTACGATAATTCCTATGATTTTGCCGGTCACATGACCCGCAGAGGCAACTACTGCTTTATGGTGCGCGCCGTGGGAAGCGGATCGGCAAAGGGAGAGTGGGTAAGCTCCGATACCATGTTTCTGACTGCGGAGGAAGCAGATGATCTCAGCTATGATTACCGCCACAGCTATTCCGGAGGTCCCGGAGATGGAAAATATGTTTCCGGAGGCCCCGGGGATACTGGAAGGAATCCGGCCAGCACCGGCGGTCCCGGTGTGGCAGCAGGCAGCGGACAGGATTTTTCCACCGCACGGGGCAACCACTGGTGCATTGATCAGGGCGGCAAATGGTTCCAGTTTAAAGATGGAAGCTACCCGGTGGGCCGCTGGGTGCAGATAGACGGAATCTGGTACTGCTTCGGAATGAATGGCTATCTGCGCTGCGGATGGATTGAGGATAACGGAAAATGGTATTACACGGACAGCACCGGAGCCATGCTTGTAAATAGCCGGACTCCGGACGGATGTTACGTCGGAGGAGACGGAGCCTGGATCCAGTAAAAAGTAATATAGAGACAGAACCCACTACAGGTCCGAAGCCGGTAATCCCGGCATACCGCTGCGCAAAATATGGGTATTGTGTTCGGACGATGCAGCTGACAGATGTTTGCGGATAGTCGGACGAATCGTCCGCCTCCCTCAAACACCAGTCGCTGCATAGCCGGACACGTATACCCATATTTATGCTCCGCGGAATGCCGGGATAACCGGCTTCTGCTGTATTGCCTCCGCTAAGAGAGAAATAAAATCAGCCAGAACGGTACTGATAAAAGCCATGATTTCCAGCTTTTACCAGTACCATTCTGGCTGTGTTTTTTATTACCGTAGAATACCAGGAAAGCAGAAGCAGGCCTGTGCCTTCTGGTCAATGTCGGAAAGCGGCTCCATGGGGAGGTCAATGACGGCTCCGCAGCTTCTGCATATCAATCCGTTCCAGGAACAGATCGCGAAACTGTGGTTTGCCGGTATCAGGCTGGAGATGCGGGTGGCGAAGCTTGTGGGAATAAAAATCTGAGAATACAGCCGCATATATAATATGTCTTTTCGTGCAAAAACTGAATGATTTAATATGTCTTTTCGTGCAAAATAGAACTGTCTGAGCTTGCCTTTTCGTGCATCCATGTGATAAACTGGAGATATCAGCGTATACTATACAAGGAGTTTTCATGTGTTGCTAAATGGAGGAAAGGGCAGATGCTGAAACGAAAAATTTATGATTCTCTTGTTGCCTGGAAAAACAGAAGCTGCGGAAAAACAGCTTTACTGATTGATGGGGCACGGCGGGTTGGAAAAAGTTATATTGCAGAGCAGTTTGCAGAAAATGAATACAAAAGCTATATTATTGTTGATTTTGGTAATCTCCCAAAAGATGTGTTGGCGCTTTTTGAGAATGATACAACGGATTTTGATTTGTTTTTTGCAAAGCTTGTTCTTTTTTATGGAAAGGCACTTCCGAAGAGAGAATCCTTAATTATCTTTGATGAAGTACAGCAGTTTCCGCAGGCCAGACAGCTTATTAAATATCTTGTTGCAGATGGACGTTATGATTATTTGGAGACGGGTTCTCTGATTCGCCTGAAGAAAAATGTAAAGGATATCATTATTCCATCGGAAGAGGAGCATATTGAAATGTTTCCGTTGGATTTTGAAGAATTTTTATGGGCAATGGGGGATGAGGTTACAACATCTTTTATTCGGGAGTGCTTTGAAAAGAAAATGCCATTAGGGCAGGGGGCTCACCGAAAGGTTATGAACAGCTTTCGCCAGTATCTTCTCGTAGGCGGAATGCCTCAATCGGTTCTGGCTTACATGAATGGGAAAGATTTTGAGGCTTCGGATACGGCGAAACGCAATATTCTCCGTCTTTACCGGGATGATGTTGCTAAATTCGCAGATGGCTATGAGGATAAAGTATTTGCAGTATTTGATGGAATTCCGGGCCAGTTATCCAAGAAAGAAAAGAAGTATAAATTGTCATCACTGGACAAAAATGCGCGTTTCCGTTCATTTGAAGATTCTTTTGTCTGGTTGAATGAAGCAATGATTGTAAATACCTGTTTTAACGCTACGGATCCGAATGTGGGACTTGCGTTAAGTGCTGACCATGCAACACAAAAGTGTTATATGGCAGATACAGGACTTCTTACCACACAGACATTTATGGATGGTGCTTATACGGATAATGAACTCTATAAGGCAATTCTGTTTGACAGACTGGATATCAATGAAGGAATGATACTGGAAAATGCAGTGGCGCAGATGTTAAGAACAAATGGCCATAAGCTTTATTTTTATTCCCGCTGTGATAAAGAAAACAGGGAAAATCACATGGAAATCGACTTTCTGATTACGGAAGGAAAGCGGATTGTGCCGATAGAAGTAAAATCTGGAAATTATCGTTCTCATGCTTCTCTGGATAAGTTCAGGAGCAAGTTTGCTTCTAAAATAGGAAATGCTTACATTTTGTATACAAAAGATGTGATGGAGAAAGATGGAATTCTTCATCTGCCGGTATACATGGCAATGTTTTTATAAGAGAAATAAGTTGTTTACAGCAAGAACAGGGCTGCGTCCTGATGGAAGAACTGGCTGAGAAGGAAACCATCGATGAACCGATTGGCGGCCTGGAAGTATTACAGAAAGAAGATGTATTAAAAATCCTGGAAATGGCAAAGTAAAGTTCTGAATGCAAAAACGGGAGACATCCAACCGGAAGTCTCCCGTTTTTTAAGCAATCATATACAGGTAATTAACCAAAATATCTCTTTAACAGGCCCTCAAATGCTTTCCCGTGTCTTGCCTCATCTCTTGCCATCTCATGAACGGTGTCATGGATTGCGTCCAGGTTTGCTGCTTTTGCTCTCTTAGCCAGGTCGAATTTGCCTTCGGTTGCGCCGTGCTCAGCGGCAACTCTCATCTCCAGGTTCTTCTTGGTGGAGTCGGTTACAACCTCACCTAACAGCTCTGCGAATTTTGCAGCGTGCTCAGCCTCTTCGTAAGCTGCCTTCTCCCAGTAAAGGCCGATCTCCGGATAACCCTCTCTGTGAGCAACTCTTGCCATAGCCAGGTACATACCAACCTCAGAGCACTCTCCCTCGAAGTTTGCTCTTAAGTCAGCCAGAATGTCTTCGCTGACGCCCTGTGCAACGCCTACTACGTGCTCAGCGGCCCAGGTCATCTCGCCTGCCTGCTCTTTGAATTTGGAAGCCGGTGCCTTACATACCGGGCAGAATTCCGGTGCAGCGTCTCCCTCGTAAACATAACCACATACAGTACAAACCCATTTCTTCATAACTCGTTTCTCCTTTACATGTGAAATATAGTTTTATTTGTGTTGGCGGACTGCCGGCACTGACCTGCCTGCAGTCTGACCAGTGATGCTTTTTGTAACATAGCGGCCGTGGATCTTTCGGCTAATGCTGATTTTTCCTGCAGCAGTCCGCGCAGCGGCCGAAAAAGAAGATAGTGTGATCTTCTACCTGGCCTGCGGTACAGGCCTGTGCCTTCTGGTCAATGGCGGAAAGTGGCTCCATGGGGAGGTCAATGACGGCTCCGCAGCTTCTGCATACAAAATGGTAATGCAGGCTGGTGTCTGCGTCAAAGTGATCCTTTCCGTCCCCGAAGGTGAGCTTCTGGACTTCTCCAAGTTCTACAAGAAGGTTTAAGTTCCGGTATACGGTACCGAGACTGATGTTCGGGAACTCCTCGCGAATGCTTGCGTATACGGCGTCTGCGGTCGGATGATCCTTGCGGTTCATGAGACTTGCTTTGATGGATTCCCGCTGACGGCTGTATTTTAATATCTTCATTGCAGCTCCTTTTCATCAAGAGATAATAGTAATTATTACTATGATTGGATTATAGCAAATGCGGAGAAGAATGTCAATCCTTTTCTCCGCATTTTTTAAATATTTTTTCAACAAATATTGCAGCCGCAGATGCCGGATCTTATGCCAGCAGATCTGAAATTTTGTTAAAGTAGGTTCCGTTGTACTGATTCCGGAGCGCGATAATATTGGAATCGGGCCATGTATCATCGGTCATACGGTCTATGTTCTTTAAAAGAAGGTTCTGTACTCCTTCGATGCGTCCCCACAGGGCATCCAGTTCTTTCTGGTTCAGCAGGTCGGACATAACAAAGAAGACCATATTTTTATCAAGGGACAGAATGTGCGCGCAGACAGTCTGGTCAAGGTATGGCAGAGTACAGGTTCCGTTCTGTTCGATCGGTTTTAACTGAAGGAAGCCATCCCTTCTTTCTTCCAGGGCAGCATAAGCGGTTGTTCCAAAGGCCATGTCGGAGTCAATTCCGGTTACTCCTTTCAGGATCCGTTTTCCATCCCGTTCTTCGTAGGTAAAAAACAGATTGGAAGAGTTGCGGTCGACCTGTCCGCAGATGGTATCCAGGAGCTGGAGATTTATGAGGCTTTTTATCAATTCCGGGCTGGAGGTTACCGGAAGACCCTTTTGGCGGATGGTCTCGAACTGCTCTCCTTTGGCCATAACGGTTACGATGCCGTTTTCAGAATTTTCCTGTCCGGTTTTCAGCACAACAGCAGCGGAATCGGTGACCAGACCGGGAATGCCGAGGAGACTGGCCATTCTGGAGGTGGCAACATTCCGCTTGGAAAGATCCTGTCCTGGTTCAATTCCGGCATCTTTTGCAATGCCAAAGCGGGTATTGAGCTTTTTAAAAGCAGCAGAGAATTCCGGCATGAATGTCTTCAGTTCTGCCTGTTCTTCGGAAGTGAGGGTAAGATCTGTCGAAATCATGGCAAGGAAAATCCCCAGATCCTTATAAGAAGCCAGGGCCATATTACCCATGCTGATAGGATTCTCGTTATCAATCAGTGATAGGAGTTTGGTGATCAGTGCTTCATGGGACTTCCACTCCGGTTTCTGCTGGATCAGCGCTTTCACATCTTCCCGCAGCGGAAGTAGTTTTTCTTCTTTTTTATAAAACAGTTTCGTGTTGGGGTATTTGATCACTGTGACATCGCTGGTGCCGCCGCCGGTCGTCTCAATCTCATGGGAAGAGAGGTCGATATGGGCCACTCTCATGGCACCCAGTACATTAGCCCAGCTGGCGTCCTCCATATTCCGTTTCTGGAGAACCTCTGCGGTGGCCTGCAGTTTCGAGTCTTCAAGTTCCGCAATTTTCCAGATTTGCAGGACCATCTGTTTGCGGGCTTTGCCGGAAGCAGTCCAGGGACGCTTATGGCTGAGCGTGTAAGCCCTGCAGCTTTCAATGAGCTCTCTGTACAGATTTTTTGCCTCTGAAAGCTGTTCTTCAAAGGCGTTCGGATCCGGAGACAGCTTCCGCTCGGAAAAAAAGCTCAGAAGCTGCTTTTCCGCGTTTTTGAGCCGACTCATTTCCGGGCCGTCTTTGTACGTGACGCCAAGAAGCTTGTATTTGCTGTCCTGCAGTTCCTGATTCTGGCGAAGCGCCTCTTCAAAACCGGCCATCTGCAGTTCACGGTCCTGGATGATGGAAAGATCCTGCTGGATTTCCTCGTTGGGAGCTGACTTCAGGGGAGCTTGTTTTTCCAGCTTTTTTGTTAAAAAAGGGTTAGGCATAGTTGGTCCCTCCTATATGGTTTCTTTTGCGGTCTGTATGAATTCTTTGGTGGCCTGTGACATATAATGGCCTTTGTGGTAACCGATTGCCAGAACACCGTGGGCCTTTGGATGATCCAGGGAATAGAAGTTTAATGGTCCCTGTCCGTTTTTCAGCTCCTGCATTTCGGTCTGGCCGGAGATGAACATACGCGGGTAAAAGGTGATGCCCATACCCTTTTCAGCCAGTGCCAGTACGGTCTGGATGTTTTCGGTTTCCAGTACGATGTTGGGTGTGATCTGAGCCTCCTCAAACATTTCATCCGCAATGGTGCGCACGCGGTTTCCTTTGTTGATCAGAAGAAACGGGCAGTTTGCCAGAAGCTTTAAATCGGTATGCTCCGAAAGCTGTTTTTTAATCTCTTTTAAGCGGCCTGGGAAGGCGTGCTCCAGAACACTGTCCGGGACGGCCAGCAGAATTTCTTCCTCGCAGATCGGCACAGTTTCGACATTTTCCACTTTAAATGGGAGCATGTCGATGATCAGGTCGATGTTGCCGTGCAGGAGGTCATCAGCCAGCTCGGAGGAATTGCCCTCCACCAGCTTTAAGTCGATGTTTGGATACCGCTCTTTGAATACCGGTAAGATTTCCGGCAGGATGACGCGTCCGCGGGTGTGGGAGAGTCCCAGGGTAAGCTGGCCGACAGAGAAATCTTTGATGTCGGAAAGCTCCCGGTAGGTCTCGTCCCGCAGCTCCAGCATCTGGCGGGCCTTGGCCTTTAATGCCTGACCGGCATAGGTTAAGGTCAGGGGCGTGGTGCGGTTGAAGAGGATGACATCGAACTCTTTTTCCATATTGGAGATGTGGTTGCTTAAGGACTGCTGGGAAATGAACAGCTTTTTGGCGGCCTTGGTGAAGTTCAGTTCCTCGGCGGCCACCAGAAAGTATTCCAGGTTTAAAAAGTTAATCATGGGCTTGTCCTCCCAGATAGAGCGGTTTGTTTAAATACGGAATATAGTCTGCTGCTTTGTCTATGGAAGTGTTCACCACAAGCTCTTCCGGGAAGCCGATCTCTTCCAGAAGTGCCTGCGCGCGGGTGTGGTTGCCTACGTCAGCATCGCTGTGGGCGTCGCTGTCCATAATGATGGATACGTGATGCTTCCGGCACAGCTCCAGCATGGTGATGTAATTTTCCCTTGCATTTAAGCGGTGGCATTCCGGGTGCAGGGAACTGGAATTGACCTCCAGGAGGACATGATGCTCTTTGGCGGCGCAGACCAGAGTCTCGTAGTCAATGGGGAAGCGCCCGTCGTCCGGATGACCGATGATCTGGACTGCCGGATTTTTCATGGCACCGAGGTAAGCCGCTGTGTTCTGCGCCACGGTTCCGCTGTCATAGCATGGTTCATGGATGCTGGCAACGGCGTAGTCCAGACCGTTGAGGTAGCGTGGCTCGAGGTCAATATGGCCTTCATAGTCGATGATATTCAGTTCACAGCCAAGGATCAGCTTTACGCCGAACTGTTCCCGCGGGACTACCTTAAAGTTGATGAAATAAAACGGATGGCAGGCACCGGGAATTCGCGGAGCGTGCTCGGTGATGCCAAGAAGTTTTACGTCTTTTTCAGACGCGGAGCGGATCATTTCCTGCATGGTGCTGTAGGCGTGGCCGCTCATGATGGTATGGGTATGAAGATCTAAAATATCGTGGATCATAGTGATTTCTCCTGATAAAAGTATCGTAATTGAATCATTAAAATTATAGCACGCTTTAGTCCATAAAACCAGAAAACTATAGCAAATTCAAAGGAAATATGGTAAAGTGGGTAATAGTATTGAGACGTTCCCAGAGGGAACGGGAAAAGGAGTAAACATCATGAGTGAAGTAAAAGAAACAATGGAAGATTTTGCCAGCGAGCTGGAGGCATCTTATAAGGAATATGACGCACGCCGCAACAACGCATATCAGGACCAGGAAGGCCCGGACGCAGAGAAGTGGGCAGAGCTTGCTCAGCAGATGGAAGACAAGACTGTATTAAAGGTAAAAGTAAAAGAGGCAGTCAAGGGTGGTCTGGTTGCATATGTAGATGACATCCAGGGCTTTATCCCGGCATCTCAGGCAGCAGACCACTATATTGAAAAGCTGGAAGACCTGGTTGGCCAGCATCTTGAGGTGGTTCCGATCACCGTAGACATGGAGAAAAAGAGACTGGTTCTGTCTGCAAGAGCAGTCCTTCAGGAGAAGAAGGCAGCAGAGCGCGCAGAGAAGCTTGCTTCCGTTGAGGTTGGCTCTGTTGTGAACGGTACTGTAGACAGCTTAAAGGATTACGGCGCATTCGTAAATCTTGAGAACGGGTTAAGCGGACTGTTACACGTATCCCAGATCAGCAACCAGCGCATCAAACATCCGGGTGTGGTATTAAAAGAGGGACAGAACGTAACCGTAAAGATCACCGGTGTAAAAGACGGCAAGATCAGCCTCAGCATGAAGGCACTGACTGCAGACGGCGAGCCGGAGAAGCCGGTAGAAAAATTCGATTACAAAGAGACCGGTGAGGCAACCACCGGACTGGGAGCACTGTTAAAAGGCCTGAAGTTCTAACAATTTTTATCCGGCTGCGGTGCATCAATCAAAGGAGGGATAGCGGTTGGTATATATCCCAAATGCCTACAGTCAGCTGGATCAGTGGAATTCCGTTATGTTTCTGTACGAATCAGCACTGAAGGCAATCAACACAAAAATTGAGATCTTAAACGAAGAGTTTATTCATATGTATGGGCACACGCCCATCGAACACATCAAATCCAGAGTCAAAACTCCGGACAGCATTGTCAAGAAAATGAAGCGCAATGGCTACGAGGTCACCATTGAGAATATGGTGGAGAAGCTCAGTGACATTGCGGGTATCCGCATCATCTGTTCCTTTAACCAGGATATTTACCAGATCGCGGATATGATCGCGCGCCAGAAGGATGTTACGGTTCTCTATGTAAAGGACTACATCCGAAAGCCGAAGCCCAATGGCTACAAGAGCTATCACATGGTGGTGACCATCCCCATTTATCTGACAGAAGGACCGGTGGAGACCAAGGTGGAAATCCAGATCCGCACCATTGCGCAGGATTTCTGGGCCAGCCTGGAGCATAAGATCTATTACAAGTTTGAAGGAAGCGGTCCGGACTCATTGCAGGCGGAGCTGAAGGCATGTGCCGATATGGTGGATATGCTGGACGCAAAGATGTTTTCTCTGAACCAGTCAATCCTGGAGACCCGGAGGGCCCAGGAGGACGAACCGGAACCGAAAGAGTAATCTATGAAGATATTGACAAAAGATACCTGGCAGATCATACGGCAGAACTGGAAAAATATTCTTTTGTTCGAACTTCTATACCGTGGAATCACAACATCGGTCTATATGCGGCTTGTCAGCCGCGGAATCCGGCTTGCGCTGCGGGCGGCAGGGTACAGCTATCTGACACCGGCTAATATTGGAAATTTCCTGATACGGCCGGTAACGCTGTTCATCTTTGCCGCTGTGGCTTTTGTCGGGATTCTGATCCTGTCACTGGAGACGGCCGGCCTGATTACCGCATTTCAGGGGTCAGCCTATTATCAGAAGCTGACCCCTTTGCATATTCTGTGGGGCGGCCTGCAGAAGCTAAAGGATGAGATGATAAAGTGCAACTGGAGGCTGCCGTTGTTTCTGACAGTCCAGTATCTGCTGATTCATCTGCCCTTTATCATGCGGACCATTGTGCGCTACAAACCGGCAAATTTCATTTTTCAGGAACTGAAAAAACAGCCGGTGGCCGTAGCATTCCTGGTGGTCCTGCTGATATTCGGAATTCTGGCGGTGATTCCGCGGTCCCTTACGGCCTATGGCTGTATGATTGAACAAAAGCATTTTCACAGCGGTGTTGTGCGCAGCTGGCAGATGACCCACAAACGCAAGTGGAAAATTTCTTCTCTTGCCATGTTCTGGGAACTGGCAGTGATTCTGCTTGCAGTGGCAGTATATGCGGCTTCTGTGTGTGCTGCCGCGCTCTGTGTGGTGCGTTTTTCCAGGCAGAATCTGGCCATGGCAGTGCTTCTGTCCTCGGCAGACCGGCTGGAGACCGGAATCATATATCTGGCCTCCATGCTGGCAACCGTAGCGGTATACGCGGCGCTGTCTGTGGCGTATTACCAGTATGGAAACCGCAGGTTCCACACAGAGCGCTGGGATTTTGGCTATCCGGCCAGAGGCAGCATGAATCGCAGAACCATGGCAGTCATCCTGACGGCTGTGGTTGGCGTGGGCCTGTTTTATATATATGATCTGGTCCGCAATGGCTCGGAACTTTCTGAGGAACTCCTGATTGAGACGGAGATCACGGCACACCGGGGCAGCTCCAGAACTGCTCCGGAGAATACCATTCCGGCAATTGAGGCTGCTGTGGAAGAAATGGCAGACAGTGTCGAGATTGATGTCCAGATGACAGCGGACGGAGTCGTTGTGCTGGGGCACGACGCCAGCTTAAAGCGGGTGGCGGGCGTGAACCGGTCTATTGCGTCTATGACCTTTGAGGAACTGGAAAAGCTGGATGTGGGTTCCTGGTTTTCTTCTGAATATGCGGGAACCCGCATCCCGTCTTTAAGCGAGGTACTGGAGCTGTGCAGTCAGAAAACCAGCCTGAACATCGAAATCAAATATGTAGGAAAGAACAGTGAACTGCCGGAGAAAACAGCGGAGATGGTCAGGGAATATGGCATGGAGAACCAGTGCGTGATCACCTCCACAAACCTGTCTTATTTAAAACGGGTAAAGGAGGCTCTGCCGGAGATTCGTACCGGATATATCATTTCCGCGGCCTACGGAAACTTTTATTCCAGTGAGGATGTGGATTTCATCAGCATCCGTTCCGGGTTTGTGACGTCTGCGCTGATGCAGAACGCCCATGAACAGGGTAAAGCGGTCTATGCCTGGACGGTGAATACTAAAAGCGAACTGGAGCGTCTGACTCTTCTGGGGGTGGATGGCATCATCACGGACCGGCCGGTTCTGGCCCGGGAAATCGTTTACCGGGAAGAGGCAACGGAGTCGCTGTTTGAATATCTGAAGCTGGTGCTTCGGTAGAATAAGAGAGTTACAGGAGATACAACCATGCGTGTAGTTTTACAGAGAGTGACACAGGCCAGTGTCAAAGTAGACGGCGAGGTCATAGGAGCCATTGGAAATGGATTCCTGATTCTGCTTGGCGTTTCGGACGAGGACAATGAGTCTGTGGCAGATAAGATGGCTGACAAGATCTGCAAGCTGCGGATCTTTGCGGATGAGAACGGAAAAACCAACCTTTCCCTGACGGACGTTGGCGGGGAGCTTCTGGTGGTGAGCCAGTTCACCCTGTATGCTGACTGCCACAAGGGCAACCGTCCAAGCTTTGTGAAGGCAGGCGCGCCGGATAAGGCAAACCGGCTTTATGAATACTTCGTAGAGCGCTGCCGTCAGTACGTTCCCAAGGTGGAGCACGGAAGCTTTGGCGCTGACATGAAGGTGGAACTGTTAAATGACGGCCCATTTACCCTGGTACTGAATGCCGATGAAAACGGAATCGTTTCCTGATGGAGCAGGGCCGGATACGATAGAAAAAGGGCGGTCTGGCCTGAGCAGGTACCAGGCCGCAAAAGGAGAATGAATTATGAGTGAGAAAGAAAAATCCGCAGGGAAGCTTTTGGAGGAACAGCTGACGTTCCATTTCCCGCACATCGGGAAAGAGGCACCGCAGCAGGTGGATGAAGCAACGGCTTTCTGCGAAGGATACAAGGCATTTTTGAATGAAGGAAAGACAGAGCGTGAGTGCGTGGAGGCTGCTGTGAAGCGTCTGGAGGCAGCAGGCTACACCGCCATCGACTTTGCGAAAGAGTATCAGCCGGGGGATAAGGTATACTTTATCAACCGCAAAAAGGCTGTCATCATGACCACCTTTGGCCAGAGACCGGTGAAGGAGGGGGTACGCATCAACGGTGCCCACATTGACTCCCCTCGCCTGGATTTAAAGCCGAATCCGGTTTATGAGAAAAGTGACATGGCATACTTTAAGACCCACTATTATGGCGGTATCCGCAAGTACCAGTGGGGCACCACGCCCCTTGCCATGCACGGCGTTGTGATTAAGAAAAATGGTGAGACTGTGAAGATTTCCATTGGTGAGCAGGAGGGTGATCCGGTATTCTGTGTCAGCGACCTGCTTCCGCATCTGGCTGCAAAGCAGAACGAGAGAAAGTTAAGCGAAGGCTTAAAGGGCGAGGAACTCAATGTCATCATCGGTTCTGTTCCGTTTGTGGATGACAGCGTGAAGGAGCCGGTAAAGCTGATGGCGTTAAAGCTTTTAAATGAGAAATATGGCATTACGGAGGCTGACTTCTATCGTGCTGAGATCGAGATGGTTCCGGCCCACAAGGCTGTGGATGTTGGCCTGGACCGCAGCATGATCGGTGCCTACGGACAGGACGACCGTATTTGTGCCTACACTGCCATGATGGCAGAAATGCAGGCAAAGACACCGGAGTACACTACGGTTACAGCTCTGGTGGACAAAGAAGAGATTGGTTCCGAGGGCAACACCGGCATGAATTCCGATTTCTTAAAGCACTATCTGGAACGCCTGGCCCAGATGCAGGGAGCAGATGCAAAGGATCTGTGTGAGCATGCCCTGTGCCTGTCTTCCGATGTAAACGCGGCTTACGACCCGACCTTTGCAGATGTATTTGAGGCGAATAACTCCTGTTACATCAACAAGGGCTGTGTGCTGACTAAATATACCGGTGCCCGGGGCAAGTCCGCATCGAACGATGCCAGCGCGGAGACCATGGCGAAGGTCATCGGTATCATGGAAGCGGAAGGTGTGTACTGGCAGGCCGGCGAGCTTGGCGCGGTTGACCAGGGCGGCGGCGGAACCATTGCCAAATATGTGGCTCATTTAAACATCGATGTGGTAGATCTTGGTGTGCCGATCCTTTCCATGCATGCGCCATTTGAGCTTTCTTCCAAGCTGGATGTATACAATACATACAAAGCCTTCTGCGCTTTTTACAAATAATGGAATGATTCATAAAATTTTATGAAATTACGCGGAAATGCTTTTTTTAACAGCGGCAATATGCTATAACTGTAGGAAATAATGAGAAAGACAAAATGAGGAAGACATTTATGAAAAAAAATGTGAGACTGATTCTTTGCTGCGCGGCAGTAGTGATGCTGGCTGCAGGATGTGGAAAAAAGTCTGATACAACTGAGACGACCACAGCGGCCGAGACAACAGAAGCTGAGATCACCGATAAAGGCGAAGTGACGAAACTTGGCCAGTATAAGGGAATTGAAGTAACAAAGGAAGATACCACCGTGACAGATGCGGAACTCGACCAGCGGATCGCAAGTATTCTGCAGGCGAATCCGGAGATCACGGAGATTACAGACCGTCCGGCGCAGAACGGTGACACCGTTAACATTGATTATGTCGGAATGAAGGACGGCGTAGCCTTTGACGGCGGAACGGCAGAGGGATATGACCTCGAGCTTGGTTCTGACGCGTTCATTGATGGCTTTGAGGATGGACTGATTGGCGCAAATGTAGGAGAGGAGCGCAGCTTAAACCTGACTTTCCCGGAAGACTACGGCAATGCGGATCTGGCCGGACAGGCAGTTGTATTTGATGTTACGGTAAACAAAATCGAAGAAAAGAAAAACGCTATTCTGGATGACGCCTTCGTGCAGCGCGTTTCAGATTTTTCCACAGTAGATGAGTTCAAGGCAGATACCATGGCTGCCCTTCAGGAAGAGAAGGAGCAGAGTGCGGCACAGCAGGTTGAGGATGACGCATTTGCAGCAGCGGTAGACAACTCTGAGTACAGCTTAAATGAAGCAGCGGTTGAGCAGCAGTACAACAATCAGCTTACCTACTATGAGAATATGTTCTCTTCCTATGGCTTCACCATGGAGAGCTATGCAGAGATGATTGGCCAGACCGAGGATGAGTTCAAGGAAACCTTACATACGGCAGCAGAAAACGCGATCAAACAGCAGCTTCTGATTGATGCGGTAGCAGAAAAAGAGGGACTTACCGTAGAGGATGCGGATCGCGAAAGTCTTGCGGAGAATTATGGCACAGACTTAAAGACTCTCCAGGATACTTACGGCGAGGATATGGTAGACCAGACTGCGCTGATTTACAAAGTAGTAGAATTCATCGGCAGCAATGCTGTTGTGAAATAAACACAGAATCCAAACACAAAATACCAGAATATACAAGGGGGATATCCAGATGCAGCTCTTAAAAGACAGAATTCGTAAAGATGGCAAGATCAAGGCAGGAAACGTTTTAAAGGTGGACAGTTTTTTGAATCACCAGATGGATACCGATCTTTTTGTAGAGATCGGCAAGGAGTTTAAGCGCAGATTCGCGGACTGTGAGATCAACAAGATCCTTACGATTGAGGCATCCGGAATCGGCATTGCCTGCGTGGTAGCCCAGCAGTTCCATGTGCCGGTTGTATTTGCAAAGAAAACCCAGACCAAGAACATTGCAGGCGATGTTTATACCAGCAAGGTAGAATCCTATACCCATGGACGTGTCTATGACATTATCGTGTCCAAAGAGTTTCTTGGAAAGGGTGATAAGGTTCTTTTAATTGATGATTTCCTGGCAAACGGAAAGGCGCTGGAGGGACTGGCCGCTGTAGTTGAGGAATCCGGAGCAGAGCTGGTGGGCGCTGGTATTGTCATTGAGAAGGGCTTCCAGGTAGGCGGAGACATCATCCGTTCCAAGGGAATCCGTCTGGAGTCCCTTGCGATTGTGGACAGCATGGACGAGAAGACCGGTACCATTGTCTTCCGTGGAGACGAAGCGTGAGTAAGAGAAAGGCATTGTTTTTTGATATCGACGGCACCCTGCTGAGCGAGGTGACAAAGACGGTTCCGGAGAGCGCAAAGAAAGCAATTTCCATTGCGCGCTCTCTGGGGCATCTGGTATATATCAATACCGGACGCTCTTATGGAGAAATTGATCAGGTCCGCAATATTGCCGAGGTAGATGGCTGGCTTTGCGGATGTGGAACCTACGTGGAGTCTGAGGGCAAAACGATTTTAAACCGGCTGATGCCGGTAAAACAGGTACAGCGGATTGCCCGGCTTGCGGTGGACTCCGATGCGGATATTTTCCTGGAAGGCCCGGGGGTCTGCTATTACTGCAGCCAATTTGGACGTATGCCCTTTGGGCAGCAGCTGCGAAAAAACTTCGGGAATACCATTGAATGGCTGGAGCCGGAAGCAGTATGTGGCGAGGTCAACAAGTTTTGCCTTCTGACGGATGAGCAGAGTGACCGCACAGGACTGTTTCGGAATCTGGATCTGGATATTGCGGTGATTGACCGGGGCGAGGGCTTTTATGAGTGTGTTCCGGAAGGATTTACCAAGGCCACGGCCATTGATGTGGTACTGGAGAACTACGGCCTGACTCTGGAGGATGCCTATGTTTTTGGTGACAGCACCAATGACATTGCCATGTTTGAGCATGTGCCGAATGCGGTACTCATGGGCAGACACAGCCCTGAGCTGGAGCCGTATGCCAGCTTCCTGACCAAAACCGTGGAGCAGGATGGCATCTGGTATGCCATGGAGAAACTTGGATTATTAAATGAGGAAGTATAAATGAATAATAACACATTGCGGATCGGTACAAGAAAAAGCCGGCTGGCAATGGTTCAGACAGAAATTGTGCGGGAAGAAATTCTGGCACATTTTCCATTTTTAGAAGTCGAAATTGTGCCTATGAGCACAAAAGGCGATCAGATTCTGGACCGTTCCCTGACCAGCTTTGGAGGAAAAGGAGTATTTACGAAGGAATTGGAGGAGGCGCTTCTCCGGGGGGAGATTGACCTGGCTGTTCACAGTGCCAAGGATATGCCGATGGAATTTCCGAAGGGGCTGGCCCTGGGGGCAGTTCTCTCCCGCGAGGACGCTTCCGATGTGCTGGTGACCACGGATGGAACTCCGGTCAGAAACATGGCACCGGGAAGCATCATTGGTACCAGCTCCCTGCGCCGCCAGATCCAGATCCGGCAGATGAATCCCCAGGTGAAGGTAAAGCTTCTCCGGGGCAATGTACAGACCCGGATTGAGAAGTTAAAGAGCGGGCAGTATGACGGGATTCTGCTGGCGGCGGCGGGACTGAAGCGGTTGGGAATTTGTGGAGAAAATCTGGCAGCAGGGGCAGGTTCAGAGCTGTCTGGCGGGCAGTGCGGGACAGGGGCGGATGGTTCCCTGCACTTTGAGCATCTGCCGATGGAACAGTTTGTTCCGGCGGCCGGGCAGGGCATTCTGGCGGTAGAGATTCGTCAGGGAGAACTGGGAGAAGTCATGAAGGCCATTCATTCCGTGGAGACTGAGGCGGAACTGACTGCGGAGCGGGAATTTCTGACTATTTTGGGCGGCGGATGCAACGCGCCCTGCGGAGCACACTGTCGACTGGATGCAGAGGGGAGCAAGCTTTCCATGCATGTGATGTACGCGAGGGACGGTGTGCATCCGGAATACCGGAACAGTGAGATGGCGCTGGATGATGTATCGGAATCTGTGCGAAGTACACTGCTTACAGCCGCAAAGAGGCTGGCTCACGACCTGGCTGTTCTGGTGCGCTGCAAACCGGTCTATCTGGTGGGCGCAGGGCCGGGAGATGCCCGTCTCTTTACGGAAAAGGGGCTGGACTGTGTGCGGAAGGCAGATGTGATCGTATATGACAACCTGATTTCCGGCTCGATCCTGAATGAGGCCCGGCTGGACGCGGAGCTGATCTACGCAGGCAAGCGCTCCGGCAGCCATCATATGAAGCAGGAGGAAATTTCAGCCCTGCTGGTGGAGAAGGCGCTGGAAGGCCATTCTGTGGTGCGCTTAAAGGGCGGTGATCCATTTATCTTCGGGCGGGGCGGTGAGGAAGCGTTGGAATTATCCAAAATGGATATTCCCTTTGAGATTGTGCCGGGAGTTTCCTCATCCTACAGTGTTCCTGCTTATGCAGGAATTCCGGTGACTCACCGGGGACTGGCCTCCTCCTTCCATGTGATCACCGGCCATGAGGATGGCAATAAGACGAGTTCTGCGCTGGATTACCAGACCCTTGCAAAGGAAGAGGGAACGCTGGTTTTTCTGATGGGACTGAAGAACCTGGATAAGATTGCCGCAAACCTGATCGCAAATGGAAAAGATCCGAAGACTCCGGCAGCGGTGCTGGAGCGGGGAACCACAGCGGCCCAAAGAAGTGTGAAGGCAGATCTGGAGCACATCGCGGAAGCGGCAGAGAAAGCCGGACTGAAAACCCCGGCTATCTC
>SKED01000922.1_pt1 | contig 29101 bp, 31 predicted proteins | sample 4826651 | NCBI WGS metagenome assembly SKED01 (sample SAMN11008818, study PRJNA524170) | human gut metagenome | biome: Human fecal sample; material: Feces; isolation source: fecal sample from pouch patient p19 | host: Homo sapiens | place: Israel: Tel-Aviv | collected 2016-06-28 | reverse complement strand
TCGATGATCTGACAAGCCAGATCCGGAATATGAAAGATTATCTTCCGAAGATTGTACAGAAAGTAGGCTATAGAAGTGTACAGGAATTTCTGAAAGACTTCAAAACAGCAAAGTCCGAGTACAATCAGTATCAGAAGGCAATCGCACAATGGCAACAAGAAACTGGAAAAGAGCCAGAGCCGCAGCCGCATGGTGTCAGGGCAAAGCTGGCAGCAAACAGAAAGAAAATAGAACAGGAACAGAAAAACACACAACGTACCCAAAATCAGAGCAAGGATCGAGGGGCAAGATAGGAGGACAAAATCATGGAGAAACACATTATGGGAGAAAATGGCATCAGCTATACTTTGGGAGAGGATTGTCTGTATTATCCAGACCTGTACCTTCCGGAGGATACGGAGTATCCGATTGGAAAGTATGGAATGTTACGAAAGACGTATTTAAAGGAGCATCGGAAAGGGCTGTATCTGGAGCTGGTACTTGACGGGAAACTGAATGAGCATTTGCACCAGATTGACGAGGAGTGTCATCAGATGATGGATAGGCTGGTGGAGCAGATGAAAGAACAGCAGGGCGTGACAGAAGAATTGAAGATGCAGGATCCGATGGAATGGGTTGGGAGAATGAATAATATCCGGGCTTGTGCGGAGGAGATGATATTGAAAAAAATTGAATGTTAAAAATAGGATTGCGAATAATAAAGATATATCTTTATTATTGAAGATATATATAGTATGATATAAAAAAAAGATTGGAGAATGTATATGTCAGAGCAAACTATTCAAGAGGGATTATATTCAATACCGGTACAACTTGATAAATATATTTGTAGAAGTTTAGGAGCAACTACAATTAAAGATTTAGTAAAAAATAAAGAAGTTACAGGTCTTACAATTAAAGAATGCGACAAAATAAAAGCAAATAGGCCAGATGTATTAATTCTTAATAAAGATAAACAGATTGTAGTTTTTATAGAGATGAAAGAACCAGATAAATTAAAGACGGAAAAGCTTCAGCGATTAGCAAAATACCAAGAATTAGGAGTTGCAAGACAGGTAAAGGCAAAAATATATATGTTGTCGGATGGGGAAACATTTATATGGATTAATCCTATTACAGGTGCTCGTATTACGGATGAAAATGATAAACCAATAACACGAAAGATTAATCCAAAGAACTTGTCACCTGAGCAGAATAAGGAACTTGCTGAGTTTATAGATGATGTATGCTATTGTATAAATGATTCAAACAATAAAATAATGCCAAAGGAGTATATTGATCCAACGCCTTTGGCACAAAAAGTAGCACGTATCTTGCAGAATATGTCATTATCTTCAGCTAAAAATTCGCTATATACATTTGTAGAATTTTTTACTTTTAAATTTTTATCAGATATAAGCGTTTTAAGGGGGATTTATTCATTTGAAGGGATATATTCTGTTTATGCAGAACAGAGTTCAAAAGATGCATTTATTCAATATCTGACTACAGTAAGAAAAAAATTATTAGAGCTTTTTCCATATAATCCAGAAGATGGAACAACAATAATAAATGGAAGAATTTTTCATACAGAGACAGATGATATCGGTAATCCTGTAATACATGAAAGTTCGGCGGATTGTTTTGGTAAGCTACTCGATTGTTTTAAAGAATATGAAGATGAACATGGAAAGTTCTTATATATAAATAAAGATTTCAAATCAAAGCTTTTCGAAACTTTTATGAAAAATAGTACGGATAAAGATGGAATGGGGCAGTTTTTTACACCGCTAAAAGTAGTGCAAGAGATGGTTCGCATGGTTGATGTAAAGGAAGGAATGAGTATATGTGATCCGGCATGCGGAGTTGGTAAATTTTTGCTTGAAGCAGCATCGAAAATTTCTTCACCATTTTATTTTGAAAATGGAAAGTTAAAAGCCAAAATTGAATTAGTAGGTATGGAAAAGAAAATGGAAGATAACACATACGATTTAACAACAATACTTGCGAAATCAAACATGTTAATCTATTATTCGGACTTGTTTAAAAATAATTGTGATTCTATTGAAAAAATACAAGAATTATCAGAACAACTGTTAAATAAAGTGATTACTTCCAGTCATACTACTTTAGGAACTTTAGAAAATTTATATTTAGACAAATATGATTTAATACTTGCTAATCCACCATATTATCAGAGTGCTGCGATTAGTGAGGCGAGCAAGTCGGTTAAAATATATGGAACAGAGACTAAAGCATATACATCTGGAGGAAGAGGAATAGAGGCTCTTTTTACAGAATGGATTGTTAAGTCCATAAAGAAAGGTGGAATAGCGAATATTATATTGCCAGATGGTATCTTTACTAATATAGGAAATAATAAGTTAAAACAATTGATAATAGAAAATTGCTATATAGATAGTATTATTTCATTACCGGTGGGGACATTCTTCAATACTCCAAAAAAGACATTTATTCTTACAATCCATAAACGTACGGAAGAAGAAATGAATAAGATACAGTCATATCCGGTTTATACATATCTTTGTAGTACAATAGGCGAAACTATGGATACTTATAGATTTGATATTGATGAAAATGATCTTCATGATGCGGTTGATTTATATAATTTGTATCGTGGAAATAAAGAAAATAAAATTGCAATATCTGCGGTAAATGATAATCCAAGAGCAAAATTAATTCCGGTAGATAAATTTGGAATCGAGGAGAATTGGAATATTGAACTGTTTTGGTCGGATGAAGAAAAAATAGAATTAGGTATTAAAAAGAAAGATACAATTATGTCATTAGAAGAATTTCACGGATATATATCAGAATTAATTGATGATATAAAAAATTATCAGGAGGCTATAGAATGCCTGAAGTAAGAAAACAATCTTTTTACATTTATGAAATATGTGATGTGGCTAATAGTGATAAAACCATTACGAAAATAAAGGCCAAAAATAATGTGGGAGAATATCCAGTTTATGCAGCAACAATAAACAAGCCATTTGCATATATTAATTTTTATAATAATGAAAAACCATGCTTGGTTGTAATTAATGATGGAGCGGCAGGATGTACATATTTAGTTAACGATAATAAATATACAATAGGAAAACATGCTACGGGGCTAATTCCACATGATGGAATTGATATAAGATATTTGCAGAAAGTAGTAGAACCAATATTTACCAATATTGCTAAAGGATATGGATTAGGAAACTTGCCAAAAGCAGATATATTAAATACTAAAGTTGAAATTCCTGTTAATAAAGACGGAACTTTTAATTTAAATCTGCAGAAAGAGTTAGCAGAAAAATATTCAGTTATAGAGGAACAGAGAAATGTTCTTTTGCAAAAGAGAATGAAATTACAGAATATGTCTGTTATCCTGCCAGAGGATAAGAATATAAAATGGGCTCATCCGTTAGTTACTGATTTATTTTATCCTAAAGGCGGAAATGCTGACTTTACAAAAACATGGGTGTCAAGAAATAAAGGAGAAATACCACTGTACTCAGGTACAACTACTAGTGAATATGCTAGTGTAAATATTGCTGAATACTCAGGAGAATATTTAACATGGTGTATTGATGGATTGGCTGGTTATATTATGTATCATAATGAGAAGTTCAGTATAACGTGCCATAGAGGCATTTTGTTACCAACAGATAAATGTGTAGATATTGATTTGAGATATATAAAATATGTGTTAGAACCTATTTTTAGAAAACGGAAAAAAGGAAGGGAAGGTGATATGGGTAAGAATGAATACACATCACTAAAACCTATAGCAATAAAAAGAATGACAGATACTATACCTATTCCGGTTTCTGAGGATGGAAAATATGATTTTCAAAAACAAAAAGAATTGGCAGATAAATATGAACAAATTGAAGAAATAAAGAGAAGTATCGCTCAAAAGATCTTAACCTTATCTGAAATAATAGTATTGTAGGAGGAAATATCAAAATGGCACGAGAAAAAAAAGATGGACGACATATAAATTTGTATATTGAACGCGAAATAATAGAATCATTAGAAAAATATTGTGAAAGAATGGGACAAACGAAAACAGTTGCTATAGAGAGAGCTTTAAAGCAATATTTATCGGAATATCAAAATAACCAAGAAAAATAATGTATTGAATAATATACTGTGTTTTCTGAAAATAAAGAGAAATACGGTTTATAGTGTTATTAGATTTAAGATAAATGAATGGCATTGAAAATAATTGAAATCTCGCACCATTGGTGCGAGAAATGGAGACCAGAATATGGAAAAGAATGAAATTCGAGGGTATGAACCATTAGTTGAGGAATTAAAACAATTAATACATAAAAAACAATATCATGTGTTAAAAGTAATAAATGCAGAAACTATCAATCTTTACTGGGAAATTGGAGAAGAGATTTATAAACAGCAGCAAGAAAAAGGATGGGGGAAATCTATTGTTCAGGTTTTATCAAGAGAATTACAAAAAGAATTCCCTGGAGCAAAGGGATATTCAGCAGCAAATTTGTGGAGAATGCGGAACTTCTATTTAACATATCGTCATTCAGAAAAACTCGCACCAATGGTGCGAGAAATTAGCTGGAGCAATAATATTATTATTATGGAGAAATGCAAAGACGATTTAGAACGAGAATTTTATATACAGATGGCAAAGCGTTATGGTTGGACAAAACGGGTTTTGACAAATTTTGTTGAGGCAAGGACTTATGAAAAGTATTTGCTAAACCAGACGAATTTTGATTTAACGATTCCAGAGGATAGAAGAATACAGGCGAAATTGGCTGTGAAAGACGAATATACTTTTGATTTTGCGGAATTATCTCCAGAATATTCGGAGCATGAACTGGAATTGCAATTGGTCAATAATATCAGGGATTTTTTGATCGAGATGGGTGGAGATTTTACTTTTATAGGAAATCAATATCACTTAATGGCGGGGAATAGAGATTTATATATAGATCTTTTATTGTTTCATAGACGTTTGAGAAGTTTAGTTGCCATAGAACTAAAAATAGGAGAGTTTGAGGCAGAATATGCAGGAAAAATGCAATTATATTTGACAGCGTTGGATGAACAGATAAAGTTACCGGATGAAAATCCATCTATTGGAATTATTATATGCAAAAGCAAGGACAAGACATATGTAGAGTATGCTTTGAAAAATATTAATATGCCAATTGGTGTAGCTACATATCAGTTGAGAAATACATTGCCTGAAGAGATGAAGGAAATGTTACCAGAACCGGAAGAAATTGTAAAGAGATTAAAAGTATTTGAGAAATTGTAATGATGGATTGATGGGGAACTAAATGAACAATGACGGATTAACGATGGATTAACACAAGTGAGAAGGAGCGAGCATATGGCTTTAGCAAAGTGGTATAAGATAGATTTTCATACGCATACACCGGAAAGTAAATGTTTTCCAGATAAGAAAGTGACACCAAAAGAATGGTTAAAATCGGCTAAAGAATCGGGCATTAATGCAGTTGTAGTAAGTGATCATAATTCTGTTGGATAGATTAGTAAAATAGAGGAGGTGAAATCGGAGTTCGAGGACGAAAATTTTAAGGTATTTTATGGAATTGAACTTTGTGTATCTTCGGATTTTACACATTTTCTCATTATTTTTGATGATAAGATGTCCGTAACAGAAATTGAAGATGCAGTTGTTAGCAATTTGGGATTATTAAGAAAAGACTGGGCTGACACAACGATTAACGTATCTGAAGATAGGTTAAAAACATTATGTACGGAATTAAGGGAAAAAATATTTGTAATTCCTGCTCATTTTGCATCTAATAAAGGGCTTGGAAAAAGTGCAGAAAATGCCATAAAAAAATATCAAGAGTTTCTTTTGTTTTCGGCTGTTGAAGTAAGAAATGAAGAGGATGTTAGGGAATATAATAACAAATTAAAAAATAAGGCTATTAATAAAGCAGTATTAATAACAGGATCAGATAATCCGTCGAATAGAGATGAAGCACAGCATTCAATCGAAGGGTTCGGGAAAATGTTTACATGGATTAAGCTTTCAACATTATCTTTTGAAGGACTTCGCCAAGTATTTATTGATCCGGAACATAGATGCATTAATTGGTTATCACTTCAAAAAATAGGTGTGCAGTTTGATCCTAATGAAACTACTTATAATTACATAAGTGGCATTGCGTTTGAAGGAATCTCTCATATGACAAAAATGAATATGAGATTTTCGCCTAATTTAAATTGTATTGTAGGAGGGAGAGGAACAGGAAAATCTACTATTGTTGATGCAATAAACTATGGCGTATGTAATGAACATGATCTTTCGAAATGTAGATTGTTGGAAAAAACATTAACAAAAGATGCAAAAATTTCAACATATTTTAATTTTGGTAGCAATAAACCATATGTGATAAAAGCCTCAAGAAAAGGAAAACAAATTGTAACGGATGTTGAAGATAATAATGGTAGTGTTGAGAATCCTCCAGAATTTAAGATAGATTTTTATGGACAAAAAGAAATCTTTAATTTAATAGATGAAGATGATAATATTGCAAATCAAACAATGAGTCCATTAGTAAAGATGATTGATGATAAAGTATCGGCTGATATGTATTCATATTCTGATGAAATTGATAGTGCAATATTAAACATGCAAAAATATTCAGATGAATTCAAGAGCAATAGAAAGAAAATTAAGGAATTTCCTACAATAAAAGCGGAAATTGAAAAGGCAGATACTATCTTAAAAAAATTTAAAGCAAGTGGAATAGAAGAATCGAGAAAAGATTTTGAAAATATAGACAATAAGATAAAAAATGTGGAAAAATCGTTTGCTTCAGAATTGAACGCTGTAACTGTAGCTGTTGCTAGCTTCGAGGAACAGAATAGAGGATTGGATAATCAGATGGAAGCACTTGATATATCTGTAGAAAATGCAATTGAACTCGAAGTAATTGAAAAGTTAAAAAGCATCAATCAAAGTCTCATTGAAATTTTAAATCATAAAAAGGAATCTGTTGAAACGTTGAAGAGAGAATATGAAATATCCACTACTTATGAAAAACGTGAGGAAATCCATAGAAAATATTTAAATGCGTTAGATGAAGTGAAAAATACTGGTGGAGAAGATATTAATGCAATTCAGGATCAATTACAAAAAAATAAAAAAAGGTATGACGATTTGATGTCATTACAAAATGAACAAGGTAATATCGAAAAGAAAATTGAAGAGAGTATAGACAATTTTATTGATAAGCGGATTGAACTATCAAAAAAAAGACAGGCTGTAATTGATAACTTGAAGTTGGAAAACATATCAATTAAAGTTATTCCATTAGGTCATTTGGCACGATGGAAGGCAAATTTACAGAAGGAATTTGGAAAAGAAGGAACATTTGATAATGATTTTCAAAATTTGGCTGATAAAGTACTATCTAAAGATAATAGCTGGGAACAGTATAGAGCATTTTTGAAGTTCATGTTGATTACAGATTCTGGAAATATTGAAAAGTTTTTGAATTGTTCTACAGATACAAGATTTGCTAAGCTTTGGACAGATAAATATAATAATGACACATTGAGTTCAATGATAAAAGTTCTTCCAGAGGACAAATTGCAAATTAAAATTATTGATGAAAATGGTGAAATTGATATTAATGAAGGATCGCCAGGACAAAAGAGTGCAGCGATTCTTGCCTTCATATTAAATAGTGGTGAGAATCCATTGATTATTGATCAGCCAGAAGATGACCTTGATAATAGTCTTATCTATTCGCTTGTTGTAAAATCTATAAGAAAGATGAAAAGTAAACGTCAAATTATTATCGTTACGCATAATCCCAATATTCCGGTATTGGGTGACGCAGAGGGGATTATTGTTTTAGAACGTAATAATCAGGGAAAAGTTACTTTCAGAAAAGGGAAAAAGGCAGGCTGCATTGAGGAAAAGCTTATTAGAGAGGGAATTTGCGAAATTATGGAAGGTGGAGAAGATGCTTTTCGTAAAAGAGAACGGAAATATCAATATAATTAGAAAATAAATGGTATGGAACTTGCAGAAGATAAGGATGAAGGTGGATTTGTGGTTTTTATCAGATCTGCCAGGCTGTATTACCTGGGCGAGAGCATAGAGAGTGCAGCAGTAAATGCATTAGATGCGAAAAAGGCATGGCTTGAAGCATATTATCAAAATAATAATTGCGAAGTAATCTTAACGTAGTTATAATGAAATGGCAACAAATTGGCAACAGAAAATCAGCGAGCCAAAATAATATATGTAACAGAGATAAAATAACGGCAGAAAAGAAATGAAAACTAAACAAATATGTTTAAAACCATCATCGGACTTGCCGAGTTTGAGTGATGTAAAAACAGCGGGAAGCTAGTATTTATGCAGCTTCCCGTTTTTTGTGCTTGCAAAATGCTTGCAGTTTCTTGATATAATTAAATAGTAGAATAAGGAATATATCTATAGAAATTAGGTCTTGAAGATGAATGAAAAATCATTTTCAAGACTTTTTTATTATTAGAAATAAATGAACGTAAAAAATATTTCAAAATAATAATTGACATAATATGCATGATATGATATTTTATAACCATAAAGACGGAACGTCATATATATTTCAATACTGTGAATGAAATGAACTGTACAAGATGATGCAAAGGAGGTATAATGATAAAAGATTAATTTGTGTGATTTGAAACTATTAAAGGATAGATATTTAGTATGATTTGGAGGAAACAGGTATGACATTAGAAAATATAGCAAGTGTAACAGCAGGACAGATTATGACAAGGGTGACAGCTGATAAAGATGCTGGCAATCAGGTTGTAGAAAATGTGAAAGTATTAGTTCCTAAAGCGATTGTATCGGGTGTAATTGTAAAAGAGGATTTAGGCAAAGCAGAACTTGGTAAGCAGATTGATGAAGAAAAATACACGCATGAAGGGGATGTGGTAATAAAGCTTTCAACTCCATACGACGCAGCATATGTTAATGAAGAAAATGCAGGAATTGTCATTCCATCATTTTGTGCAGCAATTAGAATTACAGATAATGATAAGATGGATGCTATGTATTTGACAGCATTTCTTAACTCGTCATATGTAAGAGACGAGCTTACTGCAAAGGTTGTAGGTTCAGCAAGACCAATGATTAAGATTACTGATATTAGGGCATTGGAAGTACCTGAACTTAATATGAAGGATATGCAGGATATAGGAAAAGCATTTGTACTTAGTGGATTAAAGAAAGCTACTCTTCAGGAAATGATAGATAATGAAACAAAATTGATGGAAAATGTTGTATTAGCAAGCATAAAGGAGGGTATTGTCAATGAAGATTAAAAAGATAGAAAATCTATGGGTTGCTGCAAATAAATTACGTGGAGCATTTGAGATAACAGAATTACATAAAGTGATGCTTTATGGATTATTATTTAAATATCTTGAGTTGAAGAAGGAAAAATTCAGTTCTTATGATGAAAAGTTTTCTCTTGGATATTTATCACTGACTTATGGAAAACTTATAGACTCTAAAGGCTTATTAGAATATGTAAGTGCGGTTGAAAAAGAGTTTAGAATAGAAGAAGGTGTGTTGAGAGAATCTTTTGATTCAGCTATTGAGAAGGCGGATGCTGAAAATGTGAGAATTATTTTTGAAGAAGTTAATAATTTGAATTTTGAAGATGAGAAAGAAATCTATAATATTGCAAAAATAATATTGGATAGAATGATTGCAAGTGGTGGAGGACGAGGAAGCGGAGAGTATTGTAGAGCTGAATCATTACCCAAGATTGCAGAAACACTTATTGAAGTAGAAGATGATATGTCAGTATATGATGCATGCTGCGGAACGGGTATTTTAGTAAATTCTGTAGCAAATGGTAAAGGAAGGGTTTTTGCTCAAGATATTAATGTTTCAATTATAGGAATTGCTGCTATTATGACAATTCTAAGTGGTAATAAAATTGGAGCCGTTAAATGTGCGGATTCCTTATATAATCCGATAGAGCAGAATGAAAAGTATGATAGAATTATACTTGAGCCCCCTTTTGGTGGAAGATATAGTAAAGAGTATATAATGAATATACCATCTGATAATTGCATGTATGAACATACTAGCGATTCACGATACCTTTTTATCAGACATGCATTAGCTTCATTAAAGGATGATGGAATTGCTGCTATACTTGTTCCAATGGGAGCATTATTTAGTTCAGGCAGTACAGGTAGTATCAGACAAAAACTGGTAGATGATAATTATATTGAAGCTATTATTGAATTTCCTAAAAATATGCTGTTCCCATACGCATCTGTTGCAACAGCTTTGGTTATATTGAAGAAAAATAAAGTGAATGACGATATTATAATGATAAATTCCAAAGATTTTTTTATGAAGATAATAAAGGGTTTTACCATAACAGACGAAAATGTTCAACGCATTAATGAAATATATCGAAATCGTGAAGTTATTGAGGGAGTATCAAATACTATCACGAAAGAAATCGCAGCAGAAAATGGATATAACTTATGTACAACGCAGTATGTTACACTTAAAGCAAGTGACGGAATTGTTGTAGAAGATAATAGAAAGTTTATTGAAAACTATGAGGAACTACTACAGAGACTGAGAAATATTGATAAGGAGCTTGATGAAGTACGTAGTCGATTTGTAAAGGAGGCTTGATTATGAGTAATTTTCAATTCTTGGAATCACATTGGACAGACCTTGCCAAACTTGGCGATTTATCAGAAAAGTATGTATATTCTGATCCTAATACATCCATTATCAAGCAGGGAATGTTATCAGAAGTAATGGTAAAGTATATGCTTGCATATGACGGCATAGCAGAGCCGGTATATGATAATACGCATGCCAACAGAATCAGAATACTTAAGAATAATGATTTGTTACCAAGAGAGATTGATAACACTCTATACATTCTTAGGAAAGCCAGAAATGACGCCGCTCACAATGCTTCTGACGAAGGCGAAAAAGCTCTTAATAATTTACAGTTAATGTATGAATTATGTGTATGGTATATGCAGACGTATGGTGATTATAATTATGAACCGACAGGGTATGTACAGCCAGTTGATATGGCTGTAAGCTTAGCAGACCTTGAAAAAGAAAACGCTGAATTAGAAGAACGCAATCAACAATTACTAATTGAAATTGAGCAGATACAGAAAAATGGTGGAGCGGATATCAAACGTAGAACTGTAGCGTACCAGAAGGCACTTAATGTGCATTTATCAGAAGCACAGACAAGAGAACTTATTGATGAGCAGCTCCGAAAGGTCGGCTGGGAAGCGGATACAAGAGACCTTCGGTATTCTAAGGGTACAAGACCAACTAAGGGAAAGAATCTTGCTATTGCAGAATGGCCTACAGATTCAAAAACCGGTAATAATGGTTATGCAGATTACGCCTTGTTTATAGGTGAAAAGCTTGTTGGTATCATAGAGGCGAAGAAGAAGCATACAAATATTTCATCAGTGTTAGATGGTCAGTGCAAGGATTATGCAAAGATGATTAAGTCAGAACATCAGAAGTATGTAATCAATAGATTTGGTGCATATATGGTTCCGTTTCTTTATGCCACCAATGGCAGACCATATATTAAGCAGTATGAACAGATGTCAGGAATATGGTGCTTGGATGTCAGAGAACCATTTAACGCACCAAAAGCGTTATCTGGATGGTCAACACCAGAAGGTATTGAGCAGGCACTGGAAAAAGATATTGTAGAGGCTGATAAGAAGTTAGCTACTACAGGATATGAGGTATTGCAGGACCCTGATGGTTTAAATCTTCGTTATTATCAGATAGAAGCGATTCAGGCTGCCGAAAAAGCAATAGCAGAACATAAGCAGACAGCACTTCTTGCAATGGCTACGGGAACAGGTAAGACAAGGACTGTGCTTGGAATGATTTATAGATTCCTTGATGCTGGGAGATTTAAGAGAATCCTGTATCTTGTCGATAGAACATCACTCGGTGATCAGACTATGGATACATTCAAAGAGGTTAAGCTTAAAGAATTACTTACTTTGAATCAGATGTATGATGTGAAGTCTTTAGAAGATAAAGAATTTGAGAAGGACACCAGAGTGCATATTGCTACTGTTCAGAGCCTTGTGAAACGTATTATGTACAATGAGTCAGATAAGAGTCTTGGAGTATCAGATTATGACCTGGTCATCGTAGATGAAGCGCACAGGGGCTATATTCTGGACAGAGAAATGGGAGATGATGAGGTACTGTATCGTGACCAGAATGACTTCCGAAGTAAGTACAGGGCGGTAATTGATTATTTTGATGCAGTAAAAATTGCACTTACAGCAACGCCAGCTCTTCATACAACAGAGATATTTGGAAAGCCTGTATATTCATATGATTATCGTACAGCAGTCATTGATGGATTTCTGGTTGATCATGATGCACCGCATATTATAAAGACAAAGTTATCAGAAGAGGGAATCAGCTTTGAGAAAGGTTCAACAGTACCGATATATGATCCTGTTACAAATGAAATTACAAACAGTTCAGAATTGGAAGATGATCTAAAATTTGAGGTTGAAGATTTCAATAGGCGCGTGGTTGACAAAAGCTTTAATGAGACTGTCTTACAGGAAATTGCAAAGGATATTGATCCCAACGAAAAAGGGAAAACTCTTATCTTTGCAGTAGATGATGCTCATGCAGATATGATTACTCAGATATTAAAAGATTATTACACGAATCTTGGAATCTCTGAGGAAGCGGTCATGAAGATTACCGGATCAATTGAAAATGGTAATCCTGTAAAGATAAAGGAAGCAATCCGCAGATTTAAGAATGAAACGTACCCTAATATCGTTGTTACAGTAGACTTGTTGACAACTGGTATTGATGTAGAGGAGATAGAGAATCTTGTATTCATGAGAAGAATCCGTTCAAGAATCTTGTTTGAACAGATGCTTGGTAGAGCTACCAGATTATGTCCTGAAATAGGAAAGACACATTTTGAGATATATGATGCAGTAGGTGTCTATAATGCGTTAGAACCTGTTTCCACAATGAAACCAGTAGTAGCCAATCCAGCAACTACATTTGATGATTTAATTGATGGTATTGATTCATTAGATACCGACAGGGCAAGGAAAAACCAGATTGACCTTATCGTTGCCAAAATGCGTAGGAATAAATCACAGATGAGTGATAAGTACAGAGCACGATTTGAGCAGATGACTGGAGGTTTGACGCCAGAGAAATTTATAGAGAAAATTCATAGTATGCCGGTCGATAAGGCAATTGAAACTGTAAAGAATAACAGGCAGGCGTTTGAATATGTCAAGAGGATGCCAAAGGAAAGAGAAAAGTTCATAAGTGATGAGCCAGACGAGCTTCGTAGTCATACCAGAGGATATGGTGATGCTACAAGGCCAGAGGACTATCTAAAAGAATTTAGAGATTTTATAGATAATAATATCAATGAGATAGCAGCTTTGAATATAGTTGCTACACGTCCAAAGGAATTAACAAGACAGTCACTAAAGGATTTGAAGGTTATCCTTGATGGCAAGCATTTCAACGAAACTATGCTGCAGACAGCATGGAAAGAAATGACAAATGAAGATATTGCAGCGGATATCATAAGCTTTATTCGTCAGCGAAGCATTGGAGATGTTTTGATTAGTAAAGATGACCGTATCCATAATGCCATTGTAAAAACAAAGGCTAATCATCCAGAGCTTAGCAAAATTCAGTTAGGATGGTTGGATAGGATTGAAGCCCAGCTTCTTAAGGAGGTAGTGCTCAACAGAGAGACTTTTGATTCGGATGCATTTAAGAACAAAGGTGGTTATAATGCGGTAAACAAGGCATTTGGGCAGAAATTAGATGAGTTTATTGATGAAATCAATGGATATATGTATTCAGCATAAATTACAAGGAGAGAATGATAGATGACAAATCAGGAAATAGTAGCAAAGTTGTGGAATCTCTGTAATGTTCTTAGAGATGATGGTATTACATATCACCAGTATGTTACAGAACTTACTTACATCTTGTTTTTGAAGATGGCAAAGGAAACAGGAACCGAGGATAAGATTCCAGAGAAATACCGCTGGGATAGATTAGCAGAAAAAGATGGACTTTCGTTGAAAAAATTCTACGAGGACTTGCTTCGTGAGCTGGGCGAAAAAGGTACAGGTCGTATTCAGGAAATTTATTCAGGGGCAAGAAGTAATATTGAAGAGCCAGCAAACTTAAAGAAAATCATTACAAACATCAATGACCTTGACTGGTATTCTGCAAAAGAAGAAGGACTTGGAAATCTGTACGAGGGATTATTAGAGAAAAATGCAAATGAGAAAAAGTCAGGAGCAGGTCAGTATTTTACTCCGAGAGTACTTATTGATGTAATGACAGAATTAATAGCACCTCAGCCCGGAGAAAGATGTAATGATCCTGCATGTGGTACATTTGGATTTATGATAGCGGCGGATGCGTATGTAAAGGCACATACAGATGACCTATTTTCTTTAACTTCAGAACAGCAGGCATTTCAGAAGCATGAGGCATTTACAGGGGCAGAACTTGTACATGAGACTCATAGGCTGGCTCTGATGAATGCAATGCTTCACGATATTGATGGTAAGATATATCTGTGTGATACCTTATCAAATCAGGGGAAACAGATGAACGGATTTGATGTTGTTCTTACGAATCCACCATTTGGAACAAAGAAGGGTGGAGAGCGTGCAAACAGAGATGATTTTACATTCCAGACAAGCAATAAGCAGCTTAACTTCTTACAGCATATTTATCGTTCTCTTAAAGCAGATGGTAAGGCAAGAGCTGCTGTCGTATTGCCGGATAATGTGTTATTTGCTGATGGAGAAGGTGAGAGAATCCGCGAAGACCTTATGAATAAGTGTAATCTCCATACTGTACTTAGACTTCCAACTGGAATATTTTATGCACAGGGTGTGAAGACAAATGTACTTTTCTTTACGAGAGGAACAAGCGATAAGGATAACACTAAGGAAGTGTGGTTCTATGATTTAAGAACAAATATGCCTTCATTTGGCAAAACCAATCCATTAAAGGCAGAGCATTTCGATGGATTTAAGGCTGCATATACCGCAGAGGACAGGAAAAGTGTATCAGATGAAAGATGGAGTTGTTACACATATGAGCAGATATCAGAAGAGGGCAAGAATCATAGTCTTGACCTTGGATTGATTAAGGACGATTCAATGCTTGATTATGATGAGTTGCCAGACCCTATTGAATCTGGAGAAGAATGTATTGCTCAGCTTGAGGAAGCGGTTGATTTGCTTATGAGTGTAGTAAAGGAGCTTAAGGCGTTGGAAGGAGCTGAGTAGTATGGCGAAGGCGAAGAGCAAAAAGATTACATTAGAAGAAGCATTGGTGCCCGTAGAGGAACAACCATATGAAGTGCCAGAGAATTGGTGTTGGGTAAAGTTATCTTATATTGCTGATATAAGAACAGGGAGAAAAGATGCAAATTATGGCAATGAAGATGGAGAATATTATTTTTTTACTTGTGCGTCTGAGCCAATTAGATGTGATGATTATTCATATGATTGCAAGGCTATATTGTTAGCTGGTAATGGAGATATTGGTAATATATCCATTTATGAAGGAAAATTTGAAGCATACCAAAGAACATACATAGTAGAAACGAAGGAAAATATTATAACGGAGTATTTATACTATTATTTTAAATACAGATGGGTTGATTATAATAACGATAAAATGTTTGGGACTGCAATTCCTTATATAAGACTAGGAAACCTTAATGAATTTGAGATTCCAGTTCCACCACTATCAGAGCAGCAACGAATTGTAGAGCAAATTGAGAGTTTGTTTGCAAAGTTGGATGAAGCAAAGGAGAAGGCTCTATCTGTAGTTGAATCGTTTGAATTAAGGGAAAAAGCTATTTACAAAAAAGCATTCGAGGGCGATCTTACAAACAGTTGGAGAGCCGAAAATGGAATAAATATTTCAGAGTGGGAAGAAATTCCATTTGAAAAATTGGGTAAATTGGAGAGAGGCAGGTCAAAACACAGACCACGTAATGACAAAAGATTATTTGGCGGTAAATATCCATTTATACAAACTGGTGATGTTGCAGGAGCGGGTATGTATGTGACATCTCATAAGCAAACATTGAGTGAATTTGGATTTGAGCAAAGTCGTATGTTTCCTAAAGGAACATTATGTATTACTATAGCTGCAAACATTGGCGATGCCGCAATTTTGTCATATGATTGTTGTTTTCCTGACAGTGTAGTAGGTTTTACTCCAGGAGAAAAATGCCTTAACAAATATATGTATTTTTACTTGCAAGAAATTAAAGCTGAATTAGAGTATATAGCACCTGCAACTGCTCAAAAGAATTTAAATCTTAAGCTTTTAGGTAAAGTAGAAATAAAGGTGCCATCATTAAAAGAACAAGAAAAAATAGTAGAAATTCTTGAAAAGCAAATTAATGATCAAGAGAACATTGTTGAAAAGGCTGAGAATGTAATAGAAACGATAGACGTGATGAAAAAATCAATTCTTGCCAAAGCATTTCGTGGTGAACTTGGAACAAATATTGAAACTGAAGAAAGTGCAATAGAACTATTAAAGAGCATTTTTTAAATGAGAAGGGAGGTAAGCCATGAGTGAGACAGAAGTTTTTACTATAAGTATTCCAACAGATGAGGACGGACAAGTGTTATTGAAATGTCCTGTTTGTAATGATCTTTTTAAAGTGGATGGTACAGTGTTTGGAGATGATAGTGTTTTTGAAATACATTGTCCTTCTTGTGGAATTGTAAGTGATAGTTATATAACAGACGATGTTCTTGAACTTGGGATGCAGATGGCAGAAAACTATGCTAATGATTTGATTGAGAAGGAATTTAAAAAGCTTGAAAAGTCTACAAAGAATAGTTTTTTGAAGTTCTCATATAAGTCAAATTATAAGAGACATAGTGAGCAACCAATTAAGTTGTCAGTTGAGAATATGACATTTGTTGAATATCCATGTTGCAAAAGACCATCTAAGATAAAACCATTATTAAGATTATGTGGAAGCTATTGTCCATATTGTGGGGAGAAGTATTATGGAATTGAATAAAATTGAACTAAAAAAGATATCTCATGATTTTAATATTGTATCAAGTAGAATTATGCGTGCAAAATTTGATGATTATAATCTGGTGTTGAGAAAATTCCTGACATTCATTGATGGGAATGAAATTATTCGTACTTTCGTTATGACAGGTGATATAAGTGGATTTGATGCAGCAACTGAATATCAGCAGGTTACTGGAAGTTATGGAGAGTTAGTTTTTGATTTTGGACCAACAACAGAGGAAGAAACATACCAAATATATGCAATATTAAAACATATCTCTGAAAATAATTTGGATGTATCAATAGGGATGAGATCTCAATATGCAGGTATCGGAAACAAACGTAATGATGTGATTAAGGAATTTAATGATAGAGTTGTGTTAGTCCTAATTCAGAGTATAGAAGGACATCTTACAAAAATTGGATATGAAATGGGGATGGATGAAAAAATGTATTGGAATGTAAGTGGAGGACAGGTTAATGTTGCGAGTGATAACGCAACGATTAATGCAATTCAGAATAACGGGATTCAATCAGATGAATTAGATAAAATAGTAAAAGCAATTATGGATAATGTGTCTTCGGTCGATAAAGAAGATGCTGAGACCATTGTGGATTCAGTTAATATGATAAAAGATGAGTTGTTAAAGCCAGAACCGAAGAGAACAATCATTTCTAATGGTATTAAGCTATTAGCACCAATGATTTCAATTGTGAATGGGATTCCGGCATTAACCACAAATATACAAAACTTAATTGATTTTGCAACGCAATTTCTGAGTAGATTATAATCACATTACTAAAAAAGGAAGTTCGAATAGACGGAGCAATCTGATGTTCGTACTTCCATTTGAATATTATATTTATTTGTAAATCTTTCAAATGATGCAAGAATTTGAAAGACCAGAATATATATTTGAAGAAGAAAGTGAGCATACATTTCTTATGCTGCGATTATTAACAATATTATCAATGCCACAAACAACAGTAGAAAGATTTGGACTGCTTTGTTTGTTACAACACGTAGAAGAATCTCCTTTTTATAATTTCGTTCACAATCTTCAAATAGGACAATACATGCTTCTAGCCTTTGGGATATTTCTGCGAAGTCTTTAGGAGAATTTCTGATCATGTATTTGCCGTCAGTAACAATATCGTTTATTTCTGTTAGAATTTTGTTAAGTCTGAATTTATATTGCCAAGGTTCATAGGTAATGAAAAAGGAAGAAAGCTCATACCAATAATTATTGAGAATATCGACCATGCTGTTTTCTCCAGCAATGTTGCCGGCATTATCAATTGCTTTAACTTTATTTGCATTTTGTTTTTTTGAAGTGTTCGTATGCAGAGTATGTAGCGGTAATTCCATATATGCAAGTGAACATTTCTTTTACATGGTTAAACTGATTTCTGTATTCTGCTTCAATCAGAAATACATAAGAAACAAAAATACCAGAAATTATTCCACCAATGATACCAATTAGCAGATTAAGATCAATAGAATATATTGTTTTCCACATAGATGCCTCCAACTTTAAACGTATTCTTTTATTGGTACATTGAATATCTGCAATGTATTTTCAATCTCTGCTTTATACATATCCTCATCATACATAGGTGATTTCTTTTTTTCTAAGTGGTGTATATGTGCATGAAACAGTGTTATAAGCTGAATGTTATCGGAATATAGTGCTATATTCATATATCCATTTACAGGAACCGGCGTTTCGTGTATTTCAATTCCAATCTCTTTCATATCATACCAGCATTGTCTGAATTCCATATATAGTTTCTTGATTTCATCTGAACTGTTCATAATGTAATCTAATTTAATATAAAATGCGGCGCTTCGTCTGCTCACAATTTCATCTACGGATATAGTGAATCTGACTCCGGCATCTTCCAACGCAAGCAAGCTTCGATAGAACTCTGAGAAGCGAGTGATTGGTTGTCTGTCAGAAGGCAGCAGGGAAGATGCATCTTCATTAAACTTTTGCACCAGTGCAAAATTGTTGGTAATCTCTTCGGTAAAATTATATGGATATCTTGCCTTCCAGCGGATATAATCATTTTTCTTATCTGTAATGGTACTATCTGAGTCATTGATATCAGGTTGTAATTCGTCTCTTTTTTTAACCCATGCTGAAAGTCCCTCAGTAATCCAGTTAGCACTCGAATATTCTCCCTTTGAAAAGGCTAATTGATAATTCTCACCAACTTTTTCAAAATGCAATCCATAGATATCTTCTAATTCAAAAAGTACATGCATTACACTTGTGGGATCATCGAAATCCGGCTCAGCAAGCGTAGAAGGATTTATGTCCAGTGCATCTGCAATCTCAAACAGTTTTCCATCCTTTGGTTTTCTTACATCATTTTCATATTGACGTATGCGGTCTCCAGTCAATTTGACCATGGAGCCAAGTTGTGCCTGTGTCAGACCTTTTAGTGTTCGATATTTTCTTATTTTATCTCCAAGAGTCATATAAAAATCTCCTTTACGATAAGTGATTTATTGCTTAATAGCATTATTGTACCACGAACAAATGAAAAAGTGAACAGAAAAGTTAATATCAAATAGAATAAAAGTACAAAAAAGTACTTGACGAAACAAAAAAGATATTATACCATAATTACACAAGTACAAAAATGTACGCATTAAATAATCGCAAATGTTTTCAAAAGACATTGAAATGACGGAAAGGAGGAATCAGCCTATGAATAAAAAGATGTATGTAGATGTTACAGAAGTCTGTGAGGATTGGGGTGTTAGCCGAGCACAAGGTTATAAGATTATTAAGCAGCTCAATGATCGCATGCTTGCCATTAATCCGAATCTTATTGTTTTGTCCGGTAAGGCAAATCGAAAGTTTTATGAGGAGAACTGTTATGGCATGGCAAAAGAAGCATAAAAAAGACCTTTCTCCGGCAAGAGAAAGGTCAATAACACATCAGAAGCTGTGATGTATTGCTTACACATTTACTATAGCACAGCTTCCTGACTTATACAATAAAAGAGAGGAGGCGATTGATTATGCCAGTATTTAAGAACAAGACGCAGGGACAGTATGTGAATGTTTACAAGGATATCTTGAAAAATCATTCATTGAGCCTGCGTGACAGGGGAATGGTTGTTACACTGCTTTCCCTGCCGGATAATTGGGAATTTACCATATCGGGATTGAGTAAGATTATTCCTGATGGAAAAAGTTCAATACGAGCCAGTCTGACACACTTAGAGGAGCTTGGATATATTTCAAGAACGCAGAAGAGAGCCGAGAGTGGCAAATTTGGAAAAATAGCGATAGAGATTCACGAAACGCCAATTGCGCCGTTGTCTGATTTCTGGAAAACGGAGAAATCGACAGCCGATAATCCGTCAACGGGAAAACCGCTATCCGAAAAGCGCACACAATATATTAATAATCAATTAAATAATAACCAAGTGAATAATCATCCATCTATCAATCATTCAGATAAGAGTGAAGAAGAGAACGACACAGAACAACTTAAGAAGCTTATAGCAGAGAATATTAAGCTGGAGCAGTTTTATGAGTTGGCAGAAGGAAATAGCAGTGAACAGGAAATGATTCGGGAGATATACGAAACCATCTGCGATGTGGTGTGTTTTCCAAGAGAGCAGATAACAATTAAGGGGACAAGTTATTCCTGGCAGGTGGTAAAGAGCCAGTTCCTGAAACTGAAACCGGTTCATATTGCAAATTTGTTGGAACGATTGGTGGATAACAGCTTGGAAATCAGAAATATGGAATCTTACTTGATATCAACGCTATATTCAGAAAGTCTATCAGGCACATTAAAGAAGCAGGCGGATTTGCATGATGATTATTTGCGATATCTGCGTGGAAATCCATATCAGAATATACCATGAAGGAGGTGCTGTTTATGTCAGCAAGTAAAGATACGAAAAGAGGTACTTGGAAAGTTTATATCAGATATAAAGACTGGCAGGGAGTTGGTCAGGTTCATACGAAGCGTGGCTTTGCCACTAAGAGAGAGGCACTTGAATATGAACGTGAATTCCTGCTAAAGAAATCAAAAGATGTCAATATGGGATTTCCACAGTTTGTGGAGGTCTATATGGAGGATATGAAGCCGAGGCTGAAATTGAACACATTTTTAACCAAGAAGCACATTATGGAAACGAAGATTATTCCCTATTTTGAGAAGAAAAGTCTTGCGGAGATTACGGCAACGGATGTTATTCAGTGGCAGAATCAGTTGCTTAGCATGAGAGATGAAAATGGAATGCCATATGCACAGACTTATCTTCGCACCATTCAGAACCAACTAAGTGCGATTTTTAACCACGCTTGCCGTTTTTATGGATTGACAGCTAATCCATCAAAGCAGGCAGGAAAGATGGGAAAGGCAAAAGGAAAGGAAATGCTTTTTTGGACGAAAGAAGAATATTTGAAGTTTTCAGAGGTGATGAAAGATAAGCCGATTTCATATTACGCGTTCGAAGTCCTTTACTGGACAGGAATTCGTGAAGGGGAACTTCTTGCTTTGGAAAGAGGGGATTTTAACATTGCAGATAGGAAGTTGACCATCAACAAATCTTATCAGCATTTACAGGGTGAGGATTATATTACCAGTCCCAAAACGGAAAAGAGCAATCGTGTAATTGAATTGCCGGAGTTTCTCTGTCAGGAGATGGAGGATTATTTCGAAATGCTCTATAAATGTGATGAGCATACAAGGTTATTCACATTTTCCAAAAGTTATCTGCACCACGAGATGGATAGAGGATCAAAGATAGCAGGAGTGAAAAGAATTCGAATCCATGATCTTAGACATTCGCATGTGGCACATTGCATTGAACTGGGATTTTCGCCGGTAGCAATTGCGGAGCGGATGGGACATGAGGGAATTAATATCACACTTAATTATGCTCATCTTTATCCGTCGAAGCAGAAAGCACTTGCAGACAAGCTGAATGAGGACAGGGGCGATGTAGATGTAATAATGGAGAAGAAGGAGGCGGAGTAAATGTTATGGCGAAGATATACCGACGGGATAACCTGGTATCGGGTGTGACACCAAAGAAAAAGAATGAAAAGAACCGGAAAAGGAGCGTGATTGTGAATTTTCGAGTAACATCAGAGGAAAAGCAACTTATTGATGAAAGAATTGCATTATCGGGACTTCCGAGGGCAGAATTTTTCATCCAAAGTTGTATGCACCAGAAAGTAATCACATTTGGAAATGTGAAAACCTTTGATGGGATAAAAAAGAAACTGGTAGCGATTGATGAACATTTGCAGGCGGTAGAAAAATCGGAGGAGATGGATTTGGAAATATTGGAATCCCTTCGGATGATACTGGAAATGCTTGCAGGACTAGAAAGAGAGGATGAAGTGAATGGGTAAATCAACAAAAAGTTATGAAGAGCGTTTGCTTGAAATGGAAAGACGAGAGCAGGAAAGTCTTGAAAAAGCAAAGAAGTATGCAGCACAAAAACGGGAATTACAGAAACGACAGAAGGCCGAAGAGAGTAGAAAGCGTACACACAGACTTTGCGTGATTGGTGGTGCGGTGGAATCGGTGCTGGGCTATCCGATTGAGGAAGAAGATATTCCGAAGCTGATAGGTTTTCTAAAACGACAGGAAGCAAATGGAAGATATTTTTCTAAGGCAATGCAGAAGGAGCAGATACCGGAAATGGAGGATGTGTAATGGCAGAGGGGTTAGATTTTCTAATCCCTTCATCGTTCTTTATGAAGGGCGCACTTATAGACAACCAGAGGTCGTCTAATAAGTTTGCCGCAAGCAGCAACCGGTCTGCGCTTCGCTTGCCGGGCTCGTTCCGTCGGCGGGGCTTTCAGCCGGACCACTTCATGGAGACCAGCCTGTGAGGCTGGACGCACTCTCCGAGGGGCATTTCGTGCAGACCTGCTCATGTCGCAGGAGGCACTCTTACGCAGAGGGCGTTCCTGCAAATACTGTATTTGCAGGAAATTAATGCCGGATACGGCAGAAAGGGGGAAGGTGAGTTGGCGATATTTCATTTTACAGTAAAGATTGTCGGACGGAGCAAAGGGAAATCTATCATAGCTGCATCTGCATATCTGAATGGTGATGTGATGAAGAATGAGGAAACTGGTAAGGTAAGTTATTACACTTCGAAAAAGGAAGTTGTGTATACTTCGCTTATGATGTGTGAAAATGCACCACCGGAATGGAAAAATGTGCCAGATGAAAATATCAAGCGATTTCAAAAATCCATCCGTTATCAAAGAGCCGAGGATAAAGAAGCAGCTCTGGAAAAGTTCAAAATTGTGTTCCGAAAACAGCGATTATGGAATGAAGTTTTGAAAGTAGAAAAAGGTGCAAACGCACAGTTTGGCAGGTCGTTTGAATTTTCGCTTCCGAAGGAGTGGTGCAGAATGGAACAGATTGAATATGCAACAGATTTTATACAGAGAAATTTTGTAGCAAAAGGAATGTGTGCTGATTGGAGCATTCACGATAAAGGGGATGGTAATCCTCATGTTCATTTATTGGTTACCATGCGTCCGTTTAAGAAAAATCATACTTGGGGAAATAAAGAGATCAAAAACTGGGCATTTGTAAGGGATGAGGCTGGAAATATTGTTATAGATGAAACTCATCCGAATTGGTGGCAGGATAAAAAGACTCCGGAGAGACATGGTATCCGCATTCCAATATTGGATGCAGATGGAAATCAGAAATTAGATTCTCGTAACCGTAAACAATGGAAACGTGAGGTTACCGATGCAACAGGATGGAATAATCCGAAAAACTGTGAGTTGTGGCGAAATGAGTGGGCGAAGGAATGTAATCTGCATTTAGAGAAGGAACGGCAGATTGACCATCGATCTTATGAGCGGCAAGGAAAGATTGAAATACCGACCATTCATGAGGGAGCAGATGCAAGAAAGATTGAGGAAAAATATCATTCAGGACAGTTTGCATCCGCCTCTTGGAAAGTAGAGGAAAATCGAATTATCAAGAAGCAGAATGCGATATTGAAAAAGTTGCAGGAAGTGTTTGGGCAGGTTGGAATTTTATTAAAGCAATGGAAGGAGCAATTGAATGACATTAGAAGAAAGCAGAGAAGTCATTCCTCTGATGGAGAATATGATAAAACAGATCGAGGAACAACAGGAACTTATGGCAGAGATGTATCAGGAGATGGAGCAGAGGGACGGACAACTCAATTTGTTTCAGGAGCAGAATCAAAGATTGCAGGAATTAAACAACGAGTTGCAAGAGCAGCTTTACATCTTGCCAAGTATAGAGGAAATGTTGGAACTGTTAGAGCAGAAGGATGGAGAAATTCAGACATTGAAAGAGGAAAATCGGATGCTGAAAGCCGAAGATTATCAATGGAAAGAATTAGCGGAGAAGTTGAACGACGAGAACCGGTTATTGCAGAGACAGAACGAGAAATTGCTGAACTGCAGAACCGATTAGAGAAAGCGCGGGATGTGGATGAACGATTTAAGAAGATTAAAGCAAGACGAGCGGCTGGAGGAAATGCTGGAAGTGTTAGAGAGCATGGAGCAGGAACTAGCACAGAAAGATATAATTCTCCAGAAGAAGGACAACGAGATACAAATACTACAGGGGCAACTGAACGAATCGCTGAACTTATGCGAGAAGCTGAACAGCGAGAACAAAGCCGAGAACGTACAAGCCTTAAAGAACGAATTGAAGCAAACAAGAGAATTGTTGCAGAGCGAGAAAGAGAAAAAGAAAAGGGCAGACAGTACAATAGAGGAATATCAAGATAAACTGCGGCAGGCTGAGCAGGAAAAGGAATATGCATTAACACATCAAAAGAAAGTGGAGATACCGGTTGAAAAGCCGGTACTCTACGAAATGTGTTGGAACTGCGACCGCAAGGCATATCAGCAGGCGAAAGAGCGGTATGAGCATCAAAGGAATGGACTGGAAAAGAAGTATAGGGCAAAGGCTGTTGGATTTGATGCAATGCTTATAGTTTTATGGTGGTATGCAATTGTTACGACAATATTCGCGGCAATACGGTCGGAAACATTTTTAGGTGATTTTACTGCATTTGTTGATACAGTATGGAATGGTATTTGCCAGTCTGGTAAATGGATTGTCGATGTAGGAAATGAGTTGGCACAGGTGGGAGATAGGATATCGAATGAGACTGTGGCGATTGTAGCACATTGGCTACTGTTTATTATTGTAATTGTTGGAGCGGCAGTTGCTGTAGGTGTGCTAATAGTGATTGCAGAAAAGAAAGTTGCGAAGGTATATCGAGAGAATTGCTGGGATGTGATTAGCGTTGGAGTGGTGGTAACAAGTGTAGCTTTGGTTGTGTATTTTGGGGATTGGATAAAGGGTTTTGTAAAATTGAATCTTGTTGTTTTATTGTTATTAGTTCAGGCGGTATATGTCGGAATCAGAGCGTATGTGAAAGGTTGTAAAAGAGCCAGAGGCTATTATTGATGTTGAGGTGCAGGAAATACCGTAGAAAGGTGGATGAAAGTTATGGGAAAATTGGAGAAAGTTATTGTAGAAAACGGAATTACTTATGTGCTGGGCGAGGATGATATTTATTATCCGGATTTACAGTTGCCAGAGGGAACAAATTATAATATCGGAAAGTTTGGACATATGAGATGTGAGTATCTGAAGGAGTTCAGACATGGATATTATATGGAGCTGTTGCTTGAAGGAAAGTTGAATGAATATCTGAATGATATTGATGAGGAATGCCATGAGATGCTGGATAGGATTGTGGAAAAGATGAAGGAGAAACAAGGCGTGACAGGTGGCGTATGTGTGATTAGTAAAAATAATTCGCTGTTAGCGAAAAAAGATATTGATAATTAAATTCTCATTCGCTATTATATAAGTACAGCATAACGATACTATTTGTATCGAGGTCAAATCCCATAAATTGGAGCGCTTAGCGCTTGAGGAACATTCTTAAATGTGGATGTTCTACTGTTAGGGGCCGGCATGTTACGCAAAGACCCGTAGCACGCTGCCAAGCACCGCACGCTCTGCCTCGCTCGGGGAGCTCGGCAGAGCTCAAAGGGTTAGATAGGTTGTTCTGTATGCACCACACTTCTTTCGGGGTGAAGTTGTACACTATATTACCAACTTCTAAAGGAGTGAATTATATGAAAAAAATGCTGCTCGTGCAGAATGTCCGAATGACACCTCAGAAACCTAACAAAAAATCTGAGAAAAAGCGTAAGAAACTAAGAAGCAAAATTTTTAAATTTCTGTTTCAAGGAATCGAAGCAATATGGATGCTGGTACAGATAATACAGTATGTTCTTCAGATTTTTAAGTAAAGAGGTGGCTATGGAAAACCTATCTAATTTTGATTATTCGTCGTAAGACTTTATATTATATAAATTATTTTCGGAAGGAGGAACCAGCTTGATAGGAGATATTTTAAAGCGCACAAGAACAATATATGGTTATAAAGCATCTGAATTAAGTGAATTGCTTGGTATTTCAAAAAGCTACCTTTCCGAAATAGAAAATAATAAAAAACAACCTTCTTTGGAATTACTTGAGAAGTATTCAAAGATATATGATATGAAATTATCATCTTTAATATTGTTGTCGGAAAATTATGAAGAGGCAAGCAAAAGCAATAAAGGTGATAAATTTATTAGAAATATGATGATTAAGCTTATTGAAAAAATGACACCTGATATGGAGGAGTAATGCGGGAAAAAAGCCATAAGTATGATATTACACAGTGTGCATTATATAAGAAAAAAAGTTCCAAACAATTGAAAAAAGTTCTTTGTATAACTGAAGAAGAATATAAAGATATATTATCTATTGTACATTATCATAGTTTTCAAATTGACAAAAAGGATAGTACAGAGAAGAGAAATATTACAGCTCCAGATAAAAGAATTAAGGAAATACAAACCAGAATATTAAAGCTATTACAGAATGTGGAGAGACCTATATGGCTAATTTCCGGAGAAAAAGGAAAATGCTATATAGATAATGGAAAAAGTCATTTGAATTCTAACTATTTTTTGACGATGGATATCAAGAAGTTTTATGATAATTGTTCTAGAGAATATGTTTTTCTTTTCTTTAAGAACCGATTGATGATGGCAGGTGATTTGGCAGGGTTATGTACTGATATAGTTACTTATGATGGAGGAATTCCGACGGGGTGTCCTACCAGTCAGATCATTGCATATTATGCATACGAAAGTATGTTTAACGAGATATATAGTGTAGCATGTAAGTATGGATGCGGATATACGGTATATGTTGATGATATGACTTTTTCAGCAAAAGAGTCCTTTGATATAAATCGAATGAAAAATGAAGTAGATTGTATTTTGAGAAAATATGGACATAAACCTAAATATAAAAAAGTAAAGTATTATTCAAAAGGCAAGAGCGTTCCGATAACTGGTACGATTGTTACGGGACAGCATGAATTGAAAGTTCCAAATAGATTACAAAAGAGAGTGTATGATGACTTTCAAGAATTGAAATATCTTGGCGGAAAAGAACTGTCAGATTTTGAAATCAGAAAGCTGAATAGTTTGAAAGGGAGAATTTTAGCTTCAAGAAACATTGAAGAAGGAAAATTTCCAGAAATTAATCGATTAACTAACTTGATAAGCTGAATAAAAAATAATAGTTGAAAAAGTTTTTTTTCGACCATATAATATAAGTGAGGGATACAATAATTGAGTATGAACCATACTATAGAAGGAGGTGTTAGATATGGCAACTTCAAGTATTACTAAGAACTTTGTCGTTTCTGGTCAAAGACAAGTAGAAAAGTTTGCTAATGCTATCGAGGAATCCTATCAGGAGTCTCTTCATAGAGCACCAACACCTGACTTAAGGATTACACATTTGCATGGCACAGAAGAAGTTAGAAAATTTATGGCAAAAAGGAAGAAAACAAATGCTTAATGATGTAACAGTCTTTAACATTCGTGAATACTTGTCTGCCAAAGGCGATAAAGATCTCGGAGAGGATGAGTTACGACAACTCCTTTCCGAGTTTTTTTGTGATAAGAATCCGGATGTAGAGAGATTTTTGAAAGAACAATCAATAGAATTTACAAAGAAAAATCAGTCCGTTACATATCTGGTATTTTCTAATGAAGATGCTTCATTAGTTGGATATTTTACAATCACGATTAAACCAATTACTGTAAATGCAGAAAATTTTAGTAATACTATGAAACGTAAAATAGCCAGAGTAAGTGAATTGGATGAAGAAAATGGTACATATACACTTTCAGCATATCTTATTGCACAATTAGGAAAGAACTTTAAGGATGGAGCTAATGAGAAGATTACTGGAGAACAGCTACTTCATGCGGCTGTAGATACTATAAAGGAACTTCAATATATGGCTGGAGGAATGGTAATTTTCCTTGAAGCTGAGGATAATGACAAATTAATGCATTTTTATGAAGATGAGAATGGGTTTAAGCAGTTTGATGTTCGTGAAGCAAAGAGTAATACAGATAAGATTCATAAATTGGTGCAATTGTTAAAAGTAATGTGAAATAGTAATTATGCATGGTATATATGTTGCCTGCTTACAATTGTGGAGAATATGCAATAGGGAGGGTTGAAGTTTGAAAAAATGTGCTTACTGTGGAGAAATACTTGGAAGTCCTTTGCATTTAAAAACGGATGAACATATTATTCCTGATTCGTTGCTAAAACTTTATCCTGAGCAAGATATTAGTATTCATAATAATTATCGCTTTGTTGATAATAGAGGAATGACCATTTCTGATGTGTGTTCTTCATGTAATAATGGTATTTTGTCAGAACTTGATTCATATGGCAAACAACTTATAGAAAGTTGCTTTTATATACCATATAAATTTAACGATTATTATATACCTTTTGATGTGACATTAAACTATGAATTATATACGAGATGGATTTTAAAAATAGCATACAATAGCATACGATGTGATAAGC
>SKED01000921.1_pt1 | contig 29156 bp, 24 predicted proteins | sample 4826651 | NCBI WGS metagenome assembly SKED01 (sample SAMN11008818, study PRJNA524170) | human gut metagenome | biome: Human fecal sample; material: Feces; isolation source: fecal sample from pouch patient p19 | host: Homo sapiens | place: Israel: Tel-Aviv | collected 2016-06-28 | reverse complement strand
TGGAAGAGCGGTTGCTGGAGTTGGTATGGGAAGGATGGCGTCGTCAGGATCTCATCCGTTTCGGCAAATTCACCGGTGCCTACGATCTCCGTACGCCTCTTCAGGGTGAATCCTCCGGCTACACCACCGTCTTCCCGATTCCTCAGAAATGCATCGATTTAAATTCTGAATTGGTACAGAATAAGGGATATGTCAATATTTTGAAGTAAAGAAACTTGAATAGAGTATATGAAAAGAGAAAAGCTCGCCAGGATTTTGATGGTCTTGGCGAGCTTTTCTTCTTTTATTTCCCAAATCTGGAAGTATCTACTTCTTCATGCTGCTTTGCCTTGTAGCCGCCGAAACGATAGGTGAGGGAGAGGCCTATGATTCTGCCAAAGTACATTTTGTTGATGACGTGCTGACCTCGATAGGTGTCGTGCAGATGGTTGTCGCCTGTCTCGAAGATGTCGTTGCAGTAGGCTTTCAGCTGGAACTTGTCGTCCTTGAGAGGCTTCCAGGTGAGGGCAGCGTTGAGATAGCCTGAGGCTGGGACGTCGATGATTCCTTGGATGGCGTCGGTATGGACGGAAGCATCGAGGTTGAGAAGCACATGCTTGCCAAAGAGAAAAGTGCCGTTCCACTGGGCTTGACAGAACCATTTGCTGCGGTCGAATGGAAGATCATAGAAGTGGGAATTCTTGTCGTTCTGATAAACGCCAGTGAAGGTAAGGCGATTCTGCCACCAGTTGCCTATGTTGATTGGGGCTGTGAGCATCAAGCCTACCTGGTTTACATGGTCGAAGTTGACATGCTTGTATTCCATCTCCTTCTTCTTGTCGCTCTGGTAAGGAAGCTGACGGAATTCATCTTTCGAGTTGTTGAAGAAGAGACTTGCCACGTATCTGCTGTGCAGAATATAGGTAAGCGAGAGGCTGAGGTCTCGTGATGGCTTCAACGTCGGGTTTCCTACAATTTTTCCATATCCGCCCACATTATAGGTGGTGAAGTTCTTCACCGACCAATAAGTAGGGTAGTCTCTGTCGCAATCCAAGTCGAATTGGATGATGTGTCCAGCTTTTGGAAGATAGGTGATGGAGAGTGTAGGGAAGAGGTTCCACTCATCCCAGATTGGGGTGTGGTAATATTCTTCCATGAGCGATGCTTCCATCGTGAGTTTTTGGCCGAACGACTTGCTGGCTCCGATGTAGAAACACATTTGGTCTTCGGTTTGAATGGTGTTGCCATCAGAAGACTTATTGTTGTTCTGCTGCGAGCTCTTGTCTCTTGATGTGGTGTAATTGATACCGTAGTTCAAGCCCCAGTCTTTTCCTAAGTCGTGCTCCTGCTTGAGGTAAGCGCGCCATTTGTCGATTCGTTGCTGGCTTGTGATGTCGTAAATCTCATCGTAGAGACTGCTTTTCAGCCATTGTTCATCCGGTGAATTATAATAGGTGTATTCTGCTCCTGCCGAGAAGCCGAATGGTGTGGAGTAATCCAGGCGGAAATTGTGAAACTGACTCTTGGCATGGATTCTGAGAAGGGATGTGAAATCGCCATCATCCTCTGAAGTTCCTCTCGTGTTATTGAGTTGTGAGGTGTAAGCAAAGCTGAGCTGATGATTCTTCGCCAGATGATAGTTGATTCCTAGTCGGATGTTGTGGTTGAGATGATGTTTGATATTGTCGCTATGTGTAGAGAAGGCATAGGAAGTGCCATCAGTCAAGGTGTGGGCAAACTCATTTTCATAGTAATAATATCTCTTGCCATGACCGAAGGAATAGAGCATGTCTATTTCCCATTTCTTGTTGGTGAAGAGCAAGGAGGCGCGCTCTGTGTAACTGTTGCGGTTCTGGTGGGTGTAGCCGCCGAAGAACTCGCCTTGCAGGGAGTGAAAGCCTGTGTTGTGCTTCAGCAGGAGGTTGATGACTTGTCCCTTTACCTGATAGCGGGCTGGGGCTGAATAGACAACTTCAGCGTTGGCGATGCGGCTGGTAGGAATCGTTTTCAGAAGCGAATAGAGCTGTTCGCTGGTCATGGTGGTAGCCTTGCCGTCTATCATCACGGTTACGGATTGAGCGTTGAGAGTCAAGGCATCATCTTGTTCGCTCACACCAGGCAGTTGCTTGATGGCTTCATAGGCATTATCCACCGGATGGTTTTTGATGAGTTGAGGCAGGTCATAGGTCAATGCTGCTCCTTTCACCTTTACGATAGGTCGGTTGCCTTTTACCATCACATCGGGGAGGGAATGGATAATGCTGTCCATTCTCAGGGAATCATTTCTGTTTCCTTGTGCCCAGCCGGCAAGACTGATGGCCAGGCAAGCGCTTAATATAACCAATCTTTTCATATTCTTCTTATCCTTTTATCTTTTTATCGTTCTTTCGGAAGGAACCCTCCCGATTTCAGTTGCAAAAGTACTGCAAAAATCTCGTGTCAGCAAGGAATTTTGATTATCAAGTCTTATCAGAAGTGTTATTTAGTCTTATCAAATCAGAAATAATTTCCTGAAAAGTATCTTACTTATCTTCTTTTTTATTACTTTTGCAAGCATGAAAGAGAAACGAAGAATATTCATATTGACAGTTATGGCTTGCTTTTGTACATTGGTAATGCAAGCACAGGAAGTGAAGAGTGTTTCTTTGGATTCCATTCCGAAGGCATCTTTACCAAAGGAAGGTATGTCGTTTAAGGAAGGTATGTCGTTGGAATATTCTCGTCCTTCGCTCGGTGGATTTCCTGTACTTCAAGGCAAATCTTATTACTCTGAATCGAATGCACCTTGGATGTCGGAAGAAGGAAAACCTTTGGAGATTGCGCCGAATGCAATACCTCATATTTCTCTTCCTTCCCCGAATTTGGGTGCGATGGCGGTATATTCTTCGGGTATTGAAGTCCCAGGACTGATGAATAGGCAGACAGCAGGGGTTGTTTATCAACAAAATTTCGGGCGTTTTGTTTTTTCTCCTTATGTCGGGATAGAAAAGATAAACACGGGAGTATATGGATTGGGCAATCTCACCAAAGCTTCTTTTGGCGGACGAATGGCTTATCAGGTAAACGACTGGCTCACAGTGGGATTCTATGGACAATATGTTCCAACGAAAACCTCTGACCCTCGAAGCGTCATCATGTCTCCTTTCAATCCCAAGAGCAGCTATGGTGGCTTCATGGAAGTGATGTTCAATCAACATTGGGGGATAGGAGCCAAGATGGGACGAGAGTTTGCGCCACAAAAAAATGGTAAATGGGGATGGAAGAATACCACGGAGGTTTATCCGATTTTCAGAAAATGAGTATTTAATTCATCTGGAAAAATCTTTAATAAAGGAAAGAATGAAGTTACATCTTAAATACATAGTTACGCTCGTCATCACGGCTCTGGTCTGCATCTTCGCATATCAGACCTATTGGCTCGTGGGGCTTTATCAGTCTCAGAAAAAGGAGGTTGAAGCGAAAATCAAGGGTGGAATGGAGTACGCTCACTTCATGGAGATGAAGAAGCGAATCGAACGATTGCGCAATGATGATAAAGGACCTCATAGACAACTGACGGGGGCTGTTGCTTTTTCTATAGATGAAGACGATGATATTGATCAAAAGGTAAAGGTGAAAAAAGTTCGTGGAGGAAAGATCGTTCAGTCTGTTCAAACAACTTTTACTAAGCAAGAGAAGCGTAGTGAAGATGACAAGGACCAGGAATTGATGATGATGATGTCGGGCAAGCTGGCAACTATGGTTCAACAGGCGCTGTTTGGCAAATTGAATGAAATCGCCAAACCTGACATCAATGACTATGACAGTGCATGGGTTGCCAAGATGCTTTCTGACAGTTTGTTGGTGGGCGACGATATTCATCCGCTTCCACATCAGATTCAGCTTTTAGCAGGAAAGAAGGTTTTGGCGAAAGTGACAACGAAGGGGTATGTGCCTTCCGCCAATGCCAAGCAATACCAATATGTGGTTTGCAATGAGGGGGAGGCGAATGAGGAGAAATATGTCCTTACCCTAGAGCCGCTTACGATGACTGTGCTCAGCCAGATGGCAGGCATCCTTGCCACATCGCTCTTCATCATGCTCATCCTGGCTTTCGTCTTCTGGTTCCTGATTCATACGATGCTCAAGCAGAAGACGCTTGATGAGATGAAGAGTGATTTTACCAATAATATCACGCACGAATTGAAGACTCCGATAGCCGTAGCCTATGCTGCCACCGACTCCCTGCTGAACTACGGAATGCTCCAGCATCCTGATAAGGCGCGCAAGTATCTCACCATCGCCCAGGAGCAGTTGCAGACGCTCAGCGGATTGGTGGAACAGATTCTGTCGATGAGTATGGAACGACGGAAATCGATGCTTCTCAATATCGTGGAAGTTCCAATGATGGAGGTGATTGAACCATTAATCTCCCAGCATCAGCTGAAAGTGAAATCTGGAGAAAGAACGGATAAAAAGGTGAGTATTTCATTGTCCGTAGAACCGGAAAATCTGGTGGTTCATGCCGACCGGATGCATTTCTCAAACATCGTGAGCAATCTCATAGACAATGCTATCAAGTATTCTGAAGATAGCGTGAAGATAGAAATCAAGGCTTTCCAAAAAGCTGAGGATGAAGTGCTGGTTTCCGTATCAGATAATGGAATCGGTATTGCCCACGATAAATTGCCTTATATTTTCGACAAGTTCTATCGGGTGACTGATGGCAATAAATATACGGTTAAGGGCTATGGTCTCGGGCTTTTCTATGTCAAGAGCCTGATGGATAAAATGGGCGGTTCTGTTTCCGTAGAAAGCGAGCCGGGAAAAGGAAGCTGCTTCACCCTGCATTTTCTTAAAGGTAAAAAGGTAAAAAAGTAAAAAGTAAAAAAGAAACAATGAATAAGATAAAAGTATTACTGGTAGAAGACGAAACATCCTTGGCGATGATTCTGAGCGACACCTTGGAGGCGCAGGGCTTCGAGATGCGCACGGCGCATGATGGCGAAGAGGGGCTTCGTATGTTTGCAGAACAGAAGCCTGATGTGCTAGTAGCGGATGTGATGATGCCCAAAATGGATGGTTTCGAGATGGTGCGCCGTATCCGCAAGATGGATTCCCGTACTCCTGTGCTTTTTCTCACGGCTCGTTCGGCGGTGAATGATGTGGTAGAGGGATTTGAATTGGGTGGCAATGATTATCTGAAGAAGCCGTTTGCCATCCAGGAGCTCATCGTCCGTATCAAGTCGCTTTGTCTTCGGGCTTCTGCAGGAAATATTTCTTCTGAAGAACAGGAAGGGGGGAATGTTTCTCCTGATAATCCGAATGCTGCTGATCAATGGCTCTCCATCGGTCGTTATCGCCTGAATGTTACCTGTCAGATTCTGCAGTTGGATGGTAAGGATACAGAACTGTCACATCGTGAATCAGAAATCCTTCGCATGCTTGTGGAGAGCAAGAACAATGTGGTAGAGAGCAAGGATATTCTCCTGCAACTCTGGGGCGATGACAGCTTCTTCAATTCCCGCAGTCTCCATGTTTTCATCACCAAGCTCCGCCACAAGTTATCTGCCGATGAAAAAATCAGAATCATCAATGTGAGGGGAATTGGGTATAAAATGATTTATTAGAGAAAAATGACAATGGTTAGAAAGAAGAAGATAATAATAGCTTGTGACTCTTATAAGGGCTGCCTTTCGAGCAGAGAGGTGAATGAGGCGATTGCTTCGGGAGTAAAGGAATGGAATGCGGAAGATGCTTCTTCCGAAATAAAGAAATTGTCTCCTGATGCTGCTTCCGAAAGAAGGAAATTGTCTCCTGATGCTGCTTCCGAAAGAAGGAAATTGTCTCCTGATGAGGCTTCTCCCGAAATCATTACCCTGGAAATGAGTGATGGAGGAGAGGGAATGCTCGATGCTTTTCTCTCGGCGATGAAGGGAGAGCGAGTGGGGATTCATGCCCATGATGCGCTGATGCGATGGATTGAGGCTGAATACGGAATCGTGGATGATACGGCGATTATCGAGATTGCGCAGACCGCCGGACTGGCTCTGATTGAGCCTGAACAGCGCAACCCGATGAAGGCTACTTCCTGGGGTGTGGGCGAGATGATTATGAATGCTTATCGCCGGGACGTGCGCCGTTTCATCGTGGGCTTGGGCGGAAGTGCCACATCCGATTGCGGCATCGGAATGCTCAAGGCAATGGGCGACGACTGGAAGAAAATCCGCCGGGAATGCAGTTTTGTGCTGGCTTCGGATGTTACCAATCCGCTCTGTGGCGAAAACGGGGCGGCTTATGTCTTTGCGCCTCAGAAGGGAGCTGATGCTAAGATGGTGCAGATGCTGGATGATAGAGCCAGGAAGTTTGCCGAGGTAAGTGCCAAGCATTTCGGATATGATAGGAGTGAGGCTCCCGGAGCTGGTGCTGCCGGAGGTTTGGGCTATGCTTTCCTGCAATATTTCAATGCTGAGGCTCGTCCTGGGGCTGAGCTTCTCTTGGATGAGATAGGTTTTGATGCGCTCATTCAGAATGCTGATCTCGTGATTACGGGCGAGGGACATAGTGATAAACAGACCTTGATGGGGAAGCTGCCGCAAAGGATTCTGGAGCATGTTCTGAAGTGTAGGGAATCGGATAAAAGCCATGTGGCTTGCTCGCAGCTTGCCGGGGATTGCAAATCCCCGGAATCTTCTTTCCCCCTTGTGTGGCTTGTTTCGGGTGGCGTAAGCGACAGGCAGACGATGCTGGATGCAGGATTTGATAGAGTTATTCAGGTTACTCCGGAAGAAATGCCGCTGGATGAGGCGATGAAGCCGGATGTTGCCTGTAACAACATCATAAAAGTGATAATGAACAAATAAAAGTTAGGGTAAAAAGAAACGATAAGATAATATAACTCAAGTTTCGCTCCACACGCCCTGAACCAACGGTCACCGGCCGAAGGAAAAGGTAAAGGGCAGAAGCTCCTAGCCCGTACTTAAACCACATGCGAAACTTCTGTAATATAATATAAGAATAATGAAGTATATAATTTTTGATTTTGATGGAACCATCGGAGATTCGCAGAGCTTGATCGTGAAGACCTTGCAGGATACGATGCGTGCAAGAAAACTGGAAGTGAAATCGGAGGAGGCTTGTGCCAAGACCATCGGTTTAAGACTGGATGAGGCTTTCGTCTCGCTCTTCGGAATGAGTGCTGAGGAAGGAATGGAATGTGCGGCAACCTATCGCGAAATCTTCCTGGAGAACAAGATGACGATGATCGTGCAGCCCTTCCCTCATGTGATAGAAACTCTGAGAGAATTACATCGCCAGGGTTTTATTCTGGGAATGGCTAGCAGCCGCAATCACTGCTCGCTGGATGGATACGTGAAGCAGATGCAGCTGGAGAATATCTTCTCTTCTATCGTGGCTGGCGATGATGTGGAGCACGTGAAGCCGGCACCTGATATGGTCTTCAAGGCTTTGGGAGAAATGCTGGGAATGAAGAATCCCGGAGTTTCAGCAGAAGATGTTCTGAATCCCGTAACTTCAGCAGAAGGTGAAAATATCAAGGATGTTCTGGCAGAAACCCTCGTAGTGGGCGATATGAACTTCGATGTGGATATGGCTCATCATGCTGGTTGCAAGGCCTGTGCCGTAACCTATGGAAACGGAACCCGAGAGCAGTTGGCTTCTGCCGAATTCATCATTGATGATTTTGCAGAACTCCTGGAACTGGTCTGAAATTTATTCAGAACCATCGTATGTGGGTTAACTTCGCTTAATTCTCTTATTTTTGAGATAATTAGTTTACAAAACAATCAAGACATTAAAAAGCCCTTAAGGAAAAATTTTCCTACCCTTAAGGAAAAATATTTTTTCCCTTAAGGATAAATAAAAAAATCCTTAAGGGAAAATATTCAACCTCTATATCTCCTGTTTTTCGGGTATAAACTCAGAAAAATCAGGAGATAGAATAATATTTACATAGAAAAGAGGACTATTCCTCAATCTTTCTATTTCTCCATCAGTTTATTCCTCCATCAACTTGCGATAGCGACCCTTCTTGATCTCTGTATCGCCAAGACGGCGGGCCTTGTTGATTTCGTACTCAGAATAGCTGCCCTCGAAGAAGAAGACCTCACCATTGCCCTCGAAGGCAAGAATGTGGGTACAGATTCGGTCGAGGAACCAGCGGTCGTGGCTGATTACCACCGCACAGCCGGCAAATGCCTCCAAACCTTCCTCCAAGGCACGCAGCGTGTTCACGTCAATATCGTTGGTAGGCTCATCGAGGAGCAATACGTTGCCTTCTTGCTTCAATGCTAAAGCCAACTGCAGGCGGTTGCGCTCACCACCCGAGAGAACACTGCAGAGCTTGCTCTGGTCGGTGCCCGAGAAGTTGAAGCGGCTGATGTAAGCACGCGCATTCACGTCTCTTCCCCCCAGACGCAAGGTCTCGTTGCCCTGGGAAATCACCTCGTAAACGGTCTTCTGAGGGTCGATGTCCTTGTGCTGCTGGTCAACATAAGCCAGCTTCACGGTCTCACCCACCTCGAATGTTCCGCCATCAGCCTGCTCCAATCCCATGATGAGGCGGAAGAGGGTAGTCTTGCCGGCTCCGTTAGGACCAATCACACCTACGATGCCGTTAGGAGGAAGCATGAAGTTGAGGTCGTTGAAGAGAACCTTTTCGCCGAACGCCTTCTTTACATGCTGAGCCTCAATCACCTTGTTACCCAGACGAGGACCGTTAGGGATGAAGATTTCCAGCTTCTCCTCGCGCTCCTTCTGCTCCTGGTTGAGCATCTGCTCGTAAGAATTCAGACGGGCCTTACCCTTAGCCTGACGGGCCTTAGGCGCCATGCGAACCCATTCCAACTCGCGCTCCAATGTCTTGCGACGCTTAGAGGCTGTCTTCTCCTCCTGAATCATTCGCTTGGTCTTCTGGTCGAGCCAAGAAGAATAGTTGCCCTTCCATGGAATACCCTCGCCACGGTCCAACTCCAGAATCCACTCGCTCACGTCGTCGAGGAAGTAGCGGTCGTGGGTTACGGCGATTACGGTACCCTCATACTGCTGCAGGTGCTGCTCCAGCCAGTCGATGCTCTCAGCATCCAGGTGGTTGGTAGGCTCATCGAGCAGGAGTACATCCGGCTTCTGCAGGAGCAGGCGGCAGAGAGCCACGCGGCGGCGCTCACCACCCGAGAGATTGGTAACAGGCCAATCGCCAGGAGGACAATGCAGGGCAGCCATCGCACGCTCCAGCTTGGAGTCGATGTTCCAGGCATCGGTTGCATCAATGATATCCTGCACCTCAGCCTGGCGCTGCATCAGCTTGTCCATCTTATCAGGGTCTCCGTAATATTCTTCGAGACCGAACTTATTGTTGATGTCCTCGTATTCTGCGAGTGCATCATAGATTTTCTGCACACCCTCCATCACGTTTTCCTTCACGGTCTTGTTCTCGTCGAGTGGAGGATCCTGAGGCAAGTAGCCCACAGAGTAGCCTGGGCTCCAAACCACCTCACCCTGGGTAGGTTGCTCAAGTCCTGCGATGATTTTCATCAACGTAGATTTACCGGCACCGTTCAAACCGATGATACCGATTTTTGCTCCGTAGAAGAACGATAGGTAGATGTTCTTCAGAATCTGCTTCTGGTTTTGTGGGATAATCTTAGATACGCCCACCATTGAAAAGATGATCTTCTTGTCGTCAACTGTTGCCATATATATTATTAAATAATGTGTATTTGTGAATAAATTGAGTAAATTGCCGAAATTGGCACTAACAGTTGCAAAGATACATTATTTTTTTGAAATTCTCGCCTTTCTTTCCAAGAAAAGTTGTATATTTGCAATTAAATGATTTTTTGTTGATTAATTAAAGAAAGGACAATAATATGGATGCAACTTATATTGACCTGACCATCCGTCTTTCTCTCGCCCTGCTTTTGGGAGGAGCGATAGGCATTGAGCGAGAATATCGTGCCAAGGAGGCTGGTTTCCGCACCCACTTCCTCGTGGCATTGGGAAGTGCGCTTTTCTGTGTCGTTTCCCAGTATGGATTCGGAGTGGATCTGAAGGATTCCTCGCGTGTGGCGGCGCAGGTGGTTTCGGGCATCGGATTCCTGGGCGCCGGAACGATTATCTTCCAGAAGAATGTGGTGCGTGGTCTTACTACGGCGGCTGGCTTGTGGGTGACGGCGGCCATCGGATTGGCGTGCGGTACGGGAATGTATGTTGCAGCGGCTCTTACCACAGTGATGGTGCTGCTGGGACTGGAGGTGCTGAACTATTGGATTCCGCCATTGGGAACCACTACCGTTGAGCTGAATTTCTCTGCCCCGTCTCGTGAGAGCGTAAAGGAATTCATCAGTCAAATCAAGCAGAAGGGAATAGAGGTGCATTCCTACGAACTGAAAGAGCGCCGGTTATCCAAGGAGGAATTCCTGGAGGCGAATATCGAAGTGAAGGCGAAGAAGGATTTCCATACCCTGGAGATTCTTGACCTGATGAACGATTTCTCGGATGTTACGATTTCTGCGATAAAATAGGGTTGTCTGCGATAAAATAGAAATCCTACGATAAGTATCTATGATAAAATATAAAGAAAAAGGAGTTAAGATGATGGCCTTAACTCCTTTTTTCTTTATATACTGTAAAATCTTATCGTTTTTATTATGCTTGGAAGATCCTCGCCAGATAGTCATAATGCTCGCCTTCTGCCACGAGTTCACTATGTAGGCCACAGGTTTCGGCGATGGATTTCAGTAATGGGAAATCCACGTAGAGCCAGTCGAAGCGGTCGCCCTTTACATCCTTGTAAATCATCTGATAATCTACTTCTCCGTAATAGGCTCCATTCAGATTGATATCGAAACTTCCATCCTCATTCTCGTAGATATATTTCAGATCGGAGGAATCGATGAGAATCTGACCGCCCGGATTCAGCAACGCCTTCAGGCGCTGGAAGAGGGCAGGGAGATGCTCTATCTTCCCGGCAATTCCCGTTCCGTTCATCAGGAGGAGAATCGTATCGAAACCCGTTCCCAGATGATCGTCGAAGAGATTGATGCATTCCGCATCCTTCACTCCTCTCAACTTCATTGCTTCGCAACTCAAGGGCGAAATATCTATCGCCTTCACCGTAAAGCCCTTCTCTTGCAGGGCGAGCGTATGGCAACCGCTGCCGGCTCCAATATCCAGCACCCGTCCCTTGGCTAGCTGCAAGGCTTTCTGCTCCAGCATCGGCATTTCCGGAACGCTTCTGAAGAGATGGGTTACAGGCATTTCGTCTTCCTCGAACATCGAAGAGAGCACTCGCAGTCGGGCCGCCTTCCCCTGCTTCTGGAAGTCGAGAATGGCTGCGCCCATCGGGTCTTTATCTGCTGATAATATTTCTGTATTCATTTTCTTTCTATCTGTTTTATCTTAAGTTTATTTCTATTTTATCCAGATGAACTCAATTGAGTTTGAGTTTCTTGAATTCTTCTGCAAAAATACAATAAAGTTTTGATAAAACAGATATTTTTCTGAAAAAACTGATCAGATTTTTATTCGTATCTGATTGCCTCGATAGGGTCGAGTCTTGCTGCCTTCTTTGCCGGATACCATCCGAAGAAGACACCGGTGAAGGTACAGACGGCGAAACTCATGATAATGCTCCAAGGCTCTATCTGAGTGGCTATGTGCAGGAAGGCATTCAGACTCAGCGACAGACTCACTCCCAATATCACTCCGATGATTCCACCGGTTACTGAGAGCAGAATCGCCTCGATGAGGAACTGGTTCAGAATGTCAATTCCCCTAGCTCCCACACTCATTCGAAGACCGATTTCACGGGTTCGCTCGGTAACGGAAACGTACATGATGTTCATGATTCCAATACCGCCCACCAGCAGGGAGATTCCTGCCACACTACCCAGAAGAATGGTGATGGTGGACATGGTGGAATTCATCATGCTGGAGATTTCCTCCTGCGAACGGATGTTGAAATCATCCTCATCAGCCTCGGTGGTCTCGGTGGCATCCTTCAGCTTGTGGTTGCGGCGGAGGATTTCCGAAATCTGATCCTGAGCCGGCTGCGATGCTTCCTCGGTAATGGCAGAACATACGATTCCGCCCAGATAGGTCTGTGCCAGGATTCGCTTCATCACGGTGGTGTATGGGGCGAGCACGAGGTCATCCTGGTCCATTCCCATGGAGTTGTAACCCTTCTTCTGGAGCACACCTACCACACGGAACGGGATGCTGTTGAAACGTACTACCTTGCCGATCGGGTCGCTGCCGTCAGGGAAGAGATAATCCACTACGGTCTGACCCAGGATGCAGACCTTGGCTGCTGCCTTGATATCGGTATCAGTAAACATTTCTCCATCTGCCACCTTCAGCTGGCGGATGCTCAGGTAGTCCTGGTTCACGCCATAGATGGAACTCTGCGTATTGTTGTTGCCGTAGATCCACTGTCCCGAACTGTTTACGGTAGGCGAAATGGCACTGATGTAATTACAATCCTCCTTGATGCTCTGGTAGTCTGCCTGCTTCAGGGTCTCCATCGAGGAAGCATCCTGTCGCACACCGCCTCTCATGTCGGCACCCGGCGAAATCATAATCATATTACTACCCATCTCGGCGATGTTCGCCTTGATGCTCGCCTTACTTCCCTGTCCGATGGCAAGCATCGTAATCACGGCTGCAATACCGATGATGATGCCCAGGGCTGTGAGGAAGGAGCGCATCTTGTTGGCTGCTATCGCCCGGATGGCTATCTTAAAAAGATTCTGATAATTCATATTCTATACTGTTATTCGTCCGTATTGGCTGGCAGGGCGGCAAGGCCTTCTGCTGCCGAAAGGATGTGGTCATTATAGGTATCGCTGATGATGTGTCCGTCGCGCAATTCGATGTTGCGGCTGGAATACTTGGCGATATCCGGGTTGTGGGTTACGAAGATGATGGTTCTGCCCTCAGCGTAGAGCTTCTGGAAAAGGACAAGAATCTCGAAACTGGTTCTCGTGTCCAGGTTACCCGTTGCCTCGTCGGCGAGAATCACGGCAGGATTGTTCACCAGTGCACGGGCGATGGCTACACGCTGCATCTGTCCACCCGACATCTGATTACTCTTATGATAGAGTCGCTCGCCCAGTCCTACAGCCTTCAGAGCTTCGATGGCACGCTGCTTCCGTTCTTCTGCATTGATGGCAGGATTGTACATCAGCGGCAGCTCTACATTCTCTACGCTCGTGGTCTTTGGCAGGAGATTGTAGTTCTGGAAGATGAAGCCAATCTTGCGGTTGCGCAGGATGGCTCTGTCGTTGCGGCTCATCTTGCGCACGCTCACGCCATCCAGGTAATATTCACCCTTGGAAGGGGTGTCGAGACAGCCCAGCTGGTTGAGCAGGGTGGATTTGCCGGAACCCGACTTACCCATAATGGTAACGAACTCGCCCTCGTAGATCTTGAAGCTTACGCCTTTCAGGGCGTGGACGGTTTCATCACCCACAAGAAAGTCGCGGCGCACGTTGTCGAGCTCGATCACCACCTTCTTGTTCTCGTTGTTATTTGATGTTTCAGACATAATGATTCTTTTTTACTTCTCCCCTTACTTCTTCTTTCCTCTAGGACCCGGACCGCTGATCAGTCCCTGGCTCTGCTGTGGAGCATCCTCTTCTTCCGGAACATTCACCACGATCTCTGTTACAATCTTATCGCCCTGCTTCAATCCTTTGGTGATTTCTGTATTGATTCCATCACTCTGACCGATGGTTACAGGATGAGCGGTGAGGGTGTTGCCATTCAATGTCCAGACCTTGTTCTTTCCCTTGCAATCTACGATCTTCATATCCTTGCCCACGGTTTCCTTGGTAGGGGTAAAGCGGAGAGCCTTGTTGGCTACGGCGAGCACGCCGCTGCGCTCCTGGGTGTAGATGGTAACGTTGGCTGTAAGACCCGGTTTCAATTTCAAATCAGCATTTGGAGCAGAAATCACTACCTCGTAAGTTACTACGTTATTGGTAGTTGTAGCTTCCAGGCGCACCTGCTTCACGGTTCCCTCGAAGGTATCATCCGGATAGGCATCCACGGTGAAGGTTACTCGGTCGCCCTCCTTTACATTGCCGATGTCAGCCTCGTCCACGTTGGCAACCACCTGCATGTTGGTCAGGTCCTTGGCGATGGTGAAGAGCTCTGGGGTGTTGAAGCTTGCAGCCACGGTCTGACCTTCCTCTACGCTCTTCGAAATCACGGTTCCGTCGATAGGAGAGGTGATGGTAGCGTAGCCGAGGTTGGTCTGTGCTCTCTGTACGTTTTCCCTGGAAGAGGCAACCTGCTCCTTAGCCTGGCGATAGGTGAGAAGGGCATTCTCGTATTCATCGGCGCTGCAGAGACCTTTCTTGTAAAGGGTTTTGTAGCGTTCCATATTGGCTGCCTGATAGTTCAGACTGCTCTGTGCGCTGGCTAGGTTTGCCTTGGCAGTATTCAGTTCGCTCAAGAGATTGGTCTTGTCGAGTTCTGCGATGACCTGTCCCTTCTTTACCTGGGAGTTGTAGTCCACATATAGTTTGTTGACGATACCGCTCACCTGGGTACCCACGGTTACAGAGGTCACCGCCTCGATGGTACCCGTAGCGGTTACGCTGTTCTGCAAGGTTTTCAGCGCCACCTTTTCCTCCTTGAAGTTAATATCTTCTTCCTTTTTTCCGCCCGACATCGCCCATGCCGCCACGGCAACGATTACTATCACCACGACAGCAATCCAGATTTTGCTAATTCTCAACTTTTTCATTTTTTTATAATCAGATTAATTTGATTCGAAATAATAAACTGGGGAGTTAAATATGTCCTTCCTTATAGAACTTCAACATGTTGATGTTGAGGATGGCGAGGTATTTGGCCTGGAGCTCGTTCTGCTTCGCCTTGAGCAGGTTATCCTTTCCTGTTCTTAGCTCAACGATGTTCTTCAATCCCAGCTTAAACTGCTCGCTCAGCAGATTGTAACTGGTCTGGGCACTCTCGCTGCTAACCTTTGCCGCCTTAAACTGGCTCTGGTTGGTGGTAGCCTGCAACCAGTAGTTCTCGATGGTAGAGTAGAGCTGGGTCTGCTGGTTCTTCAGATCGAGCTGGATGCTTTCGCGCTGAATCAAAGCCTTGTTCACCTGAGTCTTGGTGGTTCGGTTTTCAAAGAGAGGGATGCTCACTCCTACGCCGCCTCCAACGCTGAAGTTGGTCTTCAACTGCTTGGCAAGACCATTGCTGTTCATGGAAGTATTGTTGGTAGAAAAACCTCCGTTGGCGCTGATGGTAGGCAGCTTGCCCGCCTTCGCAATCTTGATGTTCAAGTCGTTCTGAGCCAACTGATTCTTGATGGTCTTGAACTCCGGACGGTTTTCGAGAGCCGCAGCATAGACTCCGTTCATTGCCGGAACAGCCACGAGAGCCATCTCATCGGTGGTATTCGGAATCTCGATGTCAAAAGCTTCATCGCTTGTAATCTGAAGCAGTTCCTTCAACTGTCGCTTATAGTTCTTCACATTGCTTTCAGTCTGCACGATGTTGAATTCATCCTGAGCCCGCTGAGCGGTGAGCTGTGCCAGGTCTGCCTGACTCATCTTGCCTATCTTCACCATCTCCTTGCCCCGTTCCTCGTTCTGCTGGCTCGAGAGATAGCTCTCCTTGTTCACCTGGATGGCCTCTGTAGAGTAGAGAATCTGCACGTAGAGCTGTGCAATCTGTTCCTGCAGCTTGATAGCCTGAGTAGCCGAATCGAGCTGTGCAGCCTCGGCAGAGAGCTGGTTCAGTTTTACCTGATTATGGTTCTTGTTTCCATTCCAGATGGTGTAGTTACCCGTCACGGAGTAGTTTCCGTTGTAATACACCTTGTCGATGCTGGCTCTTGAGAAACCGTCACCGCTGATACCGCTAGCCACCCAAGGAGTATAGTTCACGCTTTGGTTGGTGCTGGCGCTGAGCGACGGAAGCAGAGCAGCTTTCGACTGCAGATAATCTTCTTGGGCGCTGGCCTTGGTGAGTTGCGTCTTCTGAAGAGCGATGTTGTTGGCAAGTGCATAGTCGATACAGTCTTTCAGCGACCATTGTTTTGCCTGCGTAGCCAATGGTGCCGCCATAAGAAGCAGAGCAGCCATTGCGTTTTTTACTTTTCCGTTCATAATCTTCTTCTATTTTCTTTTTATCCCGTTTTATTTATTTCAGAAAGATATTAATCTGATTGCATTTAGACGGAAAAGTTTAGCATAAAGTTTCAATTTTAACAATCCTTGTGATTTTTGTGAAAATATGGAAAGGGAGGGGAAAAGCATTTTCATACGGGTATTACCTCAATTGTTTAGTCGATTTTACAGAAATATGATTATTTTGTAAAATCGACTAAACAATATGCATGATTTGACATAAAAAAGTAGCTCGTGGATTTTTCATTTCTCCCGTTAGGCGTCCTGCCGGATTTGCAATCCGGCATCAAAAAATGACCTAACCTTTTATGCTCTGCGGATTTGCAATCCGCATCAATCACCTTATTATATAATAGAAAGGGAATCCCTATCATAAAAAGATATTTTTTCCAAAACCTGACACCTTTATTATTTATTAGGTTTTAGTCCCACCAAGATTGTGCATAGTAAGCAAGCAACTTATGGTATAAGTACCATGCTTTCAACTGGTATAGTTTATGAGGATGCTCTATATACCAATCTTTAGCTTTTTGGTTATGTGATAATTTCAGATAACGGTCAAGGTTTCTCATATTTACCTTTACCAAGCAATGGTACTTCACATTGTCTTCCAACGTCTTTTGTTACAGCAAATTCTGAACCAGCAACATACAGAGCGGTATTTGTCTGTTACATGGCAATACCACCAGATATCTATGTCTTCCCATAGTTTGGCAAGTCCTTTCTTCTCCTCCCTATCAATTAATTTTAAACTCATATCTTTGTCCTCCAATTAAAACGCCACAAAGATACTAATTATATCTGAAAATGAGAGGGATAAAGCGAAAAAATCCATCTTTTGTTTGTAAGTTTGTGATTTTTTGATTAACTTTACCGCCGAATAGGCAAAGAGGATGACAAATGAAGTCTCCTTACCTAAATATAATTAAGAAAATGAGAACAGCGAAGGAATTATTTGCAGAGCTAAATAGCTTTGATGAAAATAGGAGAATAGAAGCCAAGTCGGCATCAGCTGTTGGCAAGAGCATGATGGAAACGGTTTGTGCTTTTGCCAACGAGCCAGGTCTGTGTGGTGGTTATCTGCTTTTAGGTGCCAAACGTACCGGAATGGCTGAAGACGGCAGACCTGTCTATGAGCCTGAGAATATCGAGAACACAGACAAAGTTCAATCTGATTTTGTCGCTATGTGTAACTCTATGTTCAATGTCCGTATTCGCCCGATTATTAATGTGGAGGAATATTTGGGTAAGACCGTTATTGTTGTCAAAATAGAAGAGTTACCTGAGAGTCAGAAACCAGCGTATTTTGCCAAGCGTGGTTTGCCTGAGGGGGCGTTTCGTCGTATTGGTCCTTCTGATGAAAAATGCTCAGAAGAGGATATGTATCTCTTTTATCAATCTGCTGATACCTATGATAGTTGTATTGTAGATGATGCAGATCTTGATGATATAGATGAGAATGCACTCAACTTCTATCGTAAACTTCGCAAGGAAGTGAATCCTGATGCTGAAGAACTGACGCTTAATGATGTTGATTTGTTGAGAGCATTAGGAGCTATTAAGAAGAATAAACAAGGTGGATATGATTTGACTTATACAGGTCTTTTAGTCTTTGGCAAACAGATGTCGCTTCGTCGTTTGGTTCCTTCTTTCAGAGTTGATTACATCAGAATATCAGGTAACCAGTGGTTAGCTGATGGCGATAATCGTTTTGAGCAGACCATTGATATGCGCGGACCATTAATCCTCATGGTGAACAAGGCGTGTAGTGCTGTGATGGATGATCTTCCAAAGGGCTTTGAACTGAAGAAAGATTCCATGCAGGCATCTACACCAGCGATTCTTCCCAATAAGGTATTGCGTGAGGCGATAGTCAATTCGTATATTCATCGTTCGAATCGTGTAAATCAGCCGATTCAGATTATCCGCTATTCCAATCGTATCGAGATTCACAATCCAGGTTATTCCTTGAAACCTCAGGATGATTGGGGAGAGCCAGGTTCTATGCTTCGCAATCCAAGAATCAGCGAGATTTTCCATGATACGAATCTTGCCGAGACCAAAGGTACTGGTATTGGTGCGATGCGCAGATTGATGAAGGAGGCTGGCTTGATGCCGCCGACTTTTGAGTCGAACCATGAAGCAAATAAGTTTACGGCAAGACTTCTGCTCCATCATTTCCTCAGCAAGGAGAATATGGAGTGGTTGGCTCAATATGCCGAGTTTGGCTTGATGAATGAGCAGAAGTTGGCTCTAGTCTTCGTGAGAGAAGTGGGTGCGATAGATAATGCTACTTATCGCCAGCTGGATTCTTCGATTACTCATGCCCGTGCACGCTTGGAGATTCATAAGCTTTGCGATCTTGGATTTATCGAGAAGAAAGGACAAGGTCGTAACACTTATTATATAAGAACTTCCAAGGTGGTATCCTTAGGAGAAAGGTTACGACCTCAAGGAGAAATGTACCATGGTAAGCATGGTACATTTGACGAAATGTACCATGGTAAGCATGGTACATTTGGGGAAATGTACCAAGGTGAGAACGAAAGGTACCAAGGTAAGCTTGGTACCTTTGATGAACCAACTCCAGCTCTTAATCGGGATACGTTGTTGGAGGAGTTGCCTGATGGATTAAAGAAAAAGATAGAAAAAGTAGGTAAGAGAATCTTAAAAGAGGATTTGAACCAAATTATAATTGCTCTTTGCTCTATGCGTCCTTATAATATTGAGGAGTTAACTTTATTGTTGGGAAGAAATCCGAAGTCATTCAAGAACTTCAATATAAAAAATCTTCTTGAGACGAAACGTCTGTTCTATTGGATTCCTGAGATGATTAGGCATCCGCAGCAAAAATATGTCGCAGACCCTTCTATGGCACGAAGCAATACAAAGAAACTAGATAATAAAGATAAATAATATGAGATTACCTATAGTTATCGTAGAAATGCTCCAGCGCAAGTCGGGAAACGATTTGTGCTTGCCGTCTGATTGTGAATTTCTCTCTCTTGACATAGAGAGTAAGATAGGCGTGCATTTAGGTGCTACCACTCTTAAGCGTTTGTTGGGATTTGCTAAAGACGAGCGTGCTCCACATGCGAGTACGCTAGAGGTAATTGCTCAGTATTTGGGATTTCCTCATTGGGAGCAGGTCCTCAATGAGGCGGATAACTGGAATTCTTGTTTTGACCGACCGAAACATATATTGCGCTCTGCAGATTTGGATGCTGGTGATGAAGTGAGGATTAGTTATAAACCAGACCGTATGGTTACTTTTCGGTATGTTGGCGATAACTGGTACGAGGTAGTAAAAAGAGAGAACGATAAACTTGTAGAAGGAGATAGATTATGTATATTGGCTTTTGAACTTCATAGAAGTTTTTACGCCAGCGAGGTTATTCGTGACGGAGAAAGCCTTGGTACTTATACAGCTGCAATCTCTACCGGAATAAGACATCTTGAGCTGATTCGGTATACAAGTTTTGAACAATTTCGAACAGGTGAGGCATTCTTTCGCTTTTATGGAAAGTTGAAAAAATGAAGAATTTTGGGAAATGGAAGAAATGGTCGAAGACTTTTCTTTCATTTCTCATTTTATTTTGTACCTTTGCCCCCGATGAGAGTAAAAGCCTTGTCGCCCGCGCCATATATGCTGTCGAACAGCTTTTTTGAGAAATTAATGAAAATAGTTTCCGAAAAGTTTGGCAGTGTGGATAAATTTCTATATATTTGCAGCATGTTAAATTATAAAATGTAGAATTATGACATAAACAAATAAAGACATATAGGAAATTGAAGCGTTAGCTTTACGATCTGGTTTCGGAAAAATCGCCAATTTAACTGAAGCACCAGGAGAGTAAAAGTTAGTCGCTCACGTCTGCAATATGGCGTGGGCTTTTACTCGTATTATGGTGCTTAAGGTGTTTGGCGATACCTCCGAAACGTAATCCGAAGTAAATGGTCCACGCCTCTTTTCTGTCTATACTTTTCGCTTTTGGACCTTAATGATTGTTTTTCTAAAATTAATGTATATGTATTACAGAGATCAAATTGAAAAAATAATGTCTGAGGCAGGATTTTCTGACTCAGAAAAGGAAGAGTTCGAGCTAAAAGTTAATGATTACGTTCTTTCCGATAAAGGTAATCAAGTTTTGTATGATGATGAATTGAAAGATTTTGTGGCTAAAATTGAACAGCATGGTCTTTATGAGAAATTTAAGAAATTACTCAAGCGTAAAATTGATACGTCCCCAACGGATCCAATTACGGAAGATGAGGTCTCATTGGTTCATTAAATATTAATGTTGTCAGAGTTTTAGACAGCAATACTTAATTTAAAATAGCGTAAACATATGTTGTGTTGTAAAAAATGTGGAAATAAGTTAGAAGATGGTGCTAACTTCTGCCCTAAGTGTGGATGTCCCACTGAAAGTACATTGGTAAATGACAGTGATACTATTGTTGATAATGGTAAATTCGCCCCCAATGTCCAAGTACAGCCAACAAATCAATTTGAGGCTAGTACAGGGGAAAAAAGCAAGTTAGGCTGTTGGTCAAAAATTTTATATACCTTTCTGTTTTTTATCCTAATTGGGTTCTTAGCAGAAGAATGTGGTGGCGGTGATACAAACATGGATGAATCAAATGCCCCACAGGCTACTGAAAATGTAAAAAGTGGTGGTGGCGGTGATACAAACATAGATGAATCAAATGCCCCACAGGCTACTGAAAATGTAAAAAGTGGTGATGATTGTGAGCAGCCGGATGATATTGCAAAAAAAGGATATGAAGATGGGTACGAAATGGGATTTAAAGAAATGGAAGGACATGAGAAACATGAAGGAATAGATGGAGAAGATATGGTGAGAATATGGTATGGTTCTGCTCCTAAGAATGAAAAAGAGAAAAGACTCTATAAAAAATATCGTGATAATTTTTGGAAAGGTTATAAAGATGGTCTAAATAATCGTTGAATTTATATCTGATAAATTTGGTTTATTTATTTATGCCTATAAATTGTGGAGAGTGTAAAAAATAAGCTGTAGCAATTTACTTTTATTGAACATTGGCACAGTTTAGTTTATACTCTCCTCTTTTTGTTAGATATTTTGTAAGACAAAACGTCCGTGAGCAAGTGAATGCCCACGGACGTTTCCATCTTAAATGAATGGAGTTATGTAGATAGGAAGCAATAGTATGTTACCATCCTTTTGCAAATCCTTTGTGTAGACCAAATAGCGTTGCGCAATGACTTTCGAGTATTTCTCATAGTAATGCTTTTCTTCTTTTCATTTGAGAATCATATTGTATATTTTGCGTTTAAATATCCTTTGGTCCATACTTCTTTGATGTTTTGCTATATAAATACAGAAGTATCTGAAAAAGAGAAGAATACCAATGTGGTATCCGATTTCCCCGAAATTTTTAAGGCCGAAATATCCGATTTCCCCGAAATTTTATATATCATGGTCTTGTCACACCCCCTCTTTGATTCTGTGGTTATCTGATATTTCTGATGATTTCCTCAGCCTTATCCTTTTCGCTGTCGAAGCTGAATATTTTATAGATGAGACCTGTATTCTGAAGATCCACGATATGTGGTGCCATCATTTTGAGCGCTTTCAGCTGTTCGTCGTCGAAAGGGAATATCTTCATGATTCTGACCACTTGGGCGCAGGAATAATAGCAGCCGAGGCTTGCCACTTCTATCAGGTCGAACTTGTTGTCGTCGAAGCTTGCTTTCTTTACCTTATTATATAGTTTGGAGAAGGAAGCATCATCGAGGCTGTAGCCGTAATCCATTCTGCCATCGGGATCACATCTTCCATCGTAGAGGGGTGGAGTAGGGTGTTGTGGCTGCTGTACATTTGATGTCTGGCTGTTTGGTTCTATGATTCTTGTATCGTACTGCACAACCTTTCCGTTTCTGTCGAAGAAGACCGTGATGTACTTGGAATCTCCAAACAGATTATTATATTTAGCATATTCCCATTTGTCCCCATACATGTCGAAACTGGTGAGCTTAGGTTCTCCGAGAATGGCAATCACTTCCTGCTTGGTCATTCCCCGCTCCACGTTTCTTTTTCCCTTAGCTGAAGCCGAGAGGCATACGGCAAACATCAATATGGTTGTGGCGATGAGTGCCATTACTTCATTTCTTTTCATAAGCGATACTGTTTTTGAAAGTTATAATCTTGAGCCCCTTTTAAAAAGAGTGCTCGGTCATTATCTTGTTTACGCCTGCAAAAGTACTACTTTCTTCCGAAAAGAAACGAGAAGGATTCCCTAAAGTAGAAGGGGGAAATCCCTATTCCCGATTAGGGTGGAAGGTTACGACCTCAGGGTGAAAGGTTACGACCTCAAGGTGGAAAAGATACCAGCTAAAGAGCAAAAGATACCACCTCGGCATAGTACATTTGGTCAAAAGATGGTAATTTGGGTGGATTGAAAAAGAGCCTTATTCTGATTTTTGCCTGGCAATGGCACAATATTGCCCTTAACCAGGGCAACTTTGTGCCATTGCCAGGCACGAAACGATACGTCGGGAGAAAGGTTTCTACAAGATTATCTCTAACTTCCGACGTGTACTTCCCTGCCGCATGCTGTGGCGTTTCTGCTTGTAAAAAAGCCACTTTCGTTTTTACTCTTCACTCTTCACCAAATCGTCTGAAACCCCTATAAACACTAAGGGTGTGAGAGGTGAAGAGTGAAGCGCCACTCTTCACCACTCTTCACCACTCTTCACCTGACTCCTAAGCTCTGCCATCATAGAAGCCTTGAACTAGTCATCATAGAAGGCTAGAGCTGGTCTTCATTGATGGCTGCGAAGAGATATGAAGAGTGGTGAAGAGTAAGTTGTTACTCTTCACGGTTGTAATTCGCTGTATATAAAATACTTATGCTTTGTCGGTGAAGAGTGAAGAGTGTTTTTGAGAGTAGCTTTCTCTAAAAACGAAGAAATCCGTGGTAAGAAAGGTTTCTTGCCCACGGATTTCTTATATTTGTTATGCGGTAAGCTTCCCAAAGGAAACTTGCGGATTCTTATGCCTTGAAGCTCTCCAAGTCTTCTGCCTTGAAGTTCTGGATGTATGCTGAATGGCCGAGAACTTCCTCCTCTGCCATGCGAACATAAACATTAGCACTCTTGGCAAACATCTCTGGTGCCTTGGTAGCATCGTCGAGGATGAGGAGAGACATTACGATGTCGCCTGTCATGTTGTAGAGACGGCGAGCCAGGAAGTCGTGAACTGCCTGATCGTTAGCTTCCTTCACCTTGTTGATGGCAGCCTCGTAGAGTTCTACGAGCTTGGCAACACGCTCCTTCAATGCCTTCAAATCATCTGATACCTCGCTCTCCAACATCTCCTTGATGATGCTGAGATAAGTACCATTGGTGATGTAGCGGATGGCTGCAACAACCTGAAGCTGGGTAGTTCCCTCGTAGATAGAGAAGATGCGGGCATCACGGAACAGGCGCTGGCACTTGTACTCCATGATGAAACCAGAACCACCGTGGATGCTGATGGCATCGTATGCATTCTGGTTAGCATACTCTGAGTTCATACCCTTAGCCAATGGAGTAAATGCATCAGCCAAGCGGGTGTATTTCTTCATCTCCTGACGCTCCTCTGGAGTGAGCTTAGTGTCGCGGGCGATGTCTTCCAAAGCCTTGTAGATATCTACGTAGCGGGCGCAGCAGTAGAGGAGTGAACGGCCTGCATCCAACTTAGCCTTCATTCTTGAAAGCATGTCATATACGGCAGGGAAGTTGATGATCTTCTCACCAAACTGAGCACGCTCCTTGGCATAAGCCAAGCCCTCGTTGTAAGCCTCCTGCTCAACACCTACACTCTGAGCTGCAATACCCAGACGGGCACCATTCATCAGAGCCATCACGTACTTAATCAAACCGAGACGGGTGTTACCGCAAAGTTCTGCCTTGGCATTCTTGTAAACCAACTCGCAGGTAGGAGAACCGTGAATACCCAACTTGTGCTCGATGTGACGAACGGTTACGCCACCATCACGCTTGTCGTAGATGAACATAGAAAGACCACGACCGTCCTTGGTACCTTCCTCTGAACGAGCCAGAACCAGGTGGATGTCTGAGTCACCATTGGTGATGAAACGCTTCACACCGTTCAGACGCCATGTGCCGTCCTCATCCTGTGTAGCCTTCAGCATTACGCGCTGCAAGTCAGAACCTGCATCAGGCTCAGTCAAGTCCATACTCATGGTCTCGCCTGCGCAGATGCGAGGAATGTACTTCTGGCGCTGCTCCTCAGAACCGAACTCATAGAGCGTATCGATACAGCTCTGGAGAGACCAGATGTTCTGGAAACCGGCATCGGCTGCAGCGATAATCTCTGAAGCCATAGAGAAGATGGCGTTAGGCAGGTTCAAGCCGCCGTAACGACGAGGCATAGACAAGCCCCAGAGGCCAGCCTTGCGGGTAGCATCGAGGTTCTCGAATGTCTTGCTGGCATAAATCATGCGGCCGTTCTCCAGGTGTGGACCTTCGAGGTCAACATCCTCAGAGTTTGGTTCGATGATGTTAGCAGCTACATCGCCGGTAATATCCAGCAATCGCTTGTAGTTCTCGATGGCATCCTCGTAGTTGACTGGAGCATCTTCAAACTGGTCTTTTTCTGCGTAATTTCTTTCCTTCAAGTCCACAACACGCTTCATGAGCGGATGATTCAAGTGGAACTCTATTTCAGGATGGTCTGTATAATAATTAGCCATTTTGCTTTTCTTATTTAAATAATGTGTAATGCAGATTACTTAGAATTCTGCTTGTAGTACTTGATGAGCTTAGGAACCACATCCTCTACATTACCGTTGATAACGTAGTCGGCAATCTTGTTGATTGGAGCATCAGGATCGTTGTTCACAGAGATGATGATACCTGAATCCTGCATACCGGCGATGTGCTGAATCTGACCAGAGATTCCGCAGGCGATATAAACCTTAGGATGAACGGTAACACCAGTCTGACCAATCTGACGGTCGTGATCTACCCAGCCTGCATCTACGGCAGCACGGGAAGCACCTACCTCGCCATGGAGGAGATGAGCCAACTCGAAGAGCTGGTCGAAACCTTCCTTGCTTCCTACGCCATAACCGCCGGCTACTACGATGGCAGAACCCTTCAGGTTGTGCTTGGCAGCCTCTACGTGGTGGTCGAGTACCTTCACTACGAAGTCCTCAGCAGGAACATACTTGCTTACCTCTGGATAAACCACTTCCTTCTTGCACTCACCCTCGTAGATGCTCTTCTGCATCACGCCTGAGCGGACGGTAGCCATCTGAGGACGGTGCTCTGGGTTGACGATGGTAGCCACGATGTTACCACCGAAGGCAGGACGAATCTGATAGAGCAGACCCTCATAGTGCTTGCCGCTCTTCTTGTCGTCGTAATCACCGATTTCAAGCTCTGTACAGTCGGCGGTAAGACCGCTGGTCAATGAAGAAGAAACACGAGGACCGAGGTCGCGACCGATAACGGTGGCACCCATCAATGCAATCTGAGGCTTCTCCTCCTTGAAGAGGTTGACGAGAATGTCGGTATGTGGAGCTGAAGTGTATGGGAACAATCCCTCAGCATCGAAAACAAATAATTTATCTACACCATAAGGGAGAATCTGATCCTCTACCTGACCCTTGATGCCGGTACCAGCCACGATGGCATGGAGCTCCACGCCCTGCTGGTTAGCGAGCTTACGACCTTTGGTGAGCAATTCCTGAGATACTTCGGCAACGGTTGTGCCTTCTACCTCGCAATATACAAATACGTTGTTCATTGTCTTTTCTTATAAAGCATTTTTAAATGAATCGGAATCTGAATCATCCTTCGATGATTATCCGATAATACTTTCGTCCAACAATTCCTTCATCAGTCCGTCGATGTCCTCATCGCTGCTGGTCAAGGTCTTGCTCTCCTTTGCCTGGAACACGATGTTCTTCACGGCCTTCACCTTGGTAGGTGAACCGCTCAAACCACACTGTGCAGGGTCGCCATCCACATCGGCAACGCTCCACTGGTTCAGGGTGAGGTAAGGGCGCTCCTCATAGAGGCTGGCCCAAGGCTCATCACCCTTGCGCTCCATAGGGCAGGTAGCGTATTTATATTTCATCACGAGCTTCACGTTGCATGGGCGACATGGAGCAGCACTTCCGTTTACGGTGATAACCAGTGGCAATGGAGCCTCTACGGTCTCAACACCACCATCGATGAGGCGGCGGATTGTAGCCTTGCCGTCTTCTACCTTGAGGATTTCCTCGGCATAGGTAACCTGGTTCAAGCCCAGCTTCTGAGCCACCTGAGGACCTACCTGAGCAGTATCACCATCGATAGCCTGGCGACCACCGATCACGATATCCACATCACCAATCTTCTGGATTCCTGTAGCAAGGGCATAGGAAGTAGCCAGTGTATCAGCACCGGCAAAGAGACGGTCGGTGAGCAACCAACCGGTGTCTGCACCACGATAAAGACCCTGGCGGATGATTTCTCCCGCACGAGGAGGACCCATGGTCAAAATTCCAACTGTAGAACCTGGATTCTGCTCCTTCAGACGGAGAGCCTGCTCCAGCGCGTTCAAATCTTCTGGATTGAAGATAGCAGGAAGGGCTGCACGGTTCACGGTGCCCTCGGCTGTCATCGCATCCTTACCCACATTTCTTGTGTCAGGTACTTGCTTGGCAAGTACAACGATTTTCAAACTCATATTTAAAAATGGTTATTGTTATAATTCTCTTAAGTTGTTAGTGTTCGGAGCTCAAATCCTTGATTTGGGAGCAAACACGTCGGCAAAAGTACCATTTTTTTGTCTTTTACCCAAATATTTTAAAGAAAAAATGCACAAATGTCTTTATCTAGTGCGCAAAAAGAGACATTTGTGCAGGTTTTTCTTACTCGAAGCTTTTCAATCTTGCGATATACTTGCCGAGAATATCGAATTCTATATTCACCACGGTTCCTACTTCGATGTTGCAGAAGTTGGTGTTCTCTCGGGTGTAAGGGATGATGGCTACGGTGAAGGTGTTGTCGGTTGGCTCGCAGACGGTGAGTGAAACGCCGTTCACGGTTACGCTGCCCTTATCTACGGTGAAGTAGCCCTTGCGCGCCATCTCCTTGTTCAGTTCATATTCGAAGGTGAAGTAGGTAGAACCGTCTGCATCCTTCATGTTGATGCACTTGGCGGTTTCATCCACGTGTCCCTGCACGATATGGCCGTCCAGTCTGCCGTTCATAATCATCGAGCGCTCCACGTTCACCTTGTCGCCCACCTTCAGCAGACCGAGGTTGCTTCTATCCAGGGTTTCCTTCATGGCGGTAACGGTATAGGTACCGTCCTTGATTTCCACCACGGTGAGGCAGACGCCATTGTGCGCCACGCTCTGGTCGATGCCGAGTTCATCTACGAACGAACATTTCAGGGTAAAGTCGATGTTCTCCTTATCCTGTTTAATCGCCACTACGGTGGCCATTTCTTCTACGATTCCACTAAACATATATTCTATTTTTATTTGATTTCATAATTATTTAAAATGCAAAGATATTGCATTAGCTTGAAGCAACCAAATTATTTAAGTTCTTTTGATAAAATAATCGAGATATATTTGTTTAATTGCCATATTTTTTATATTTTTGCACATTATAATATGTGCACATGATAAATGTGATATACATGTTTTTCCAAAACTCCACCGAATATGAAGAATAATGAAACCCAAATGTCGCAAAACAATGACTTCGATGGTCTTGTAGCCCATATTCAGCAAACGCAAGATGTATTGCAGAACAATGCTCGCTTAGTGATTAATCGCCACGTCACAGCCAAGGCTTGGTTGACGGGCTATTATATTGTGGAGTATGAGCAAAAGGGAGCTGATAGAGCTAAGTATGGTGAAAAATTGTTGAAAAGCCTTTCTGAAAGACTTGGTAAAAAGAAGTATAGTGTGACAACATTGAAAATCTATCGTCAATTTTATCAAGTATATTCACACTTGGATGAAGAGGTTGCTGGCTTCTTGTTGTCTCAAAGTCAAATTGGACAATCTGTGACTGACCAATTGCAAATAGCTGATTTAAAGCAAAATAGAATTGGTCAGTCAGTGACTGACCAATTTGGAGGTATTGCAGTCTCTGACAAAATAGCTCCATTGGCAGTAAAGTCAAACTTGCTTTTTAATAAGTTGTCTTTTACTCATTTAGTTGCAATTCTCCCAATTAGCGACCCTTTGGAGCGTGCTTTCTACGAGACGATGGCAATTCGTGGTACTTGGAGTGTCAGAGAATTGCAACGCCAAATTGATTCCAACTATTATTTCCGCAGTGGATGGAGTCAAAAGCCTGAGGCGTTGGCGAAGTTGGTGGAAGGCAAGGCTGAGACAGATACGCTCGCCCTTGACATCAAGTCGCCATTTACCTTTGAGTTTTTGGGCTTGCAAGCCAAGGATGTCGTGGAAGAGTCTGACTTGGAGACAGCCCTCATCACCCATCTTCAAGACTTTATCTTGGAGCTTGGTATGGGCTTCTGCTTTGAGGAGCGTCAGAAGAAAATGTTGATAGACGACCGCTATTTCAAGGCAGACCTCGTCTTCTATCACAGAATTCTGAAGCGCCATGTTATCATTGAGTTGAAAGCGAATCGACTGAATTATGCCGATGCCGCCCAACTCCATATGTATTTGGCTTACTATCGCAAAAACATCATGCAGCCAGATGATAACCCACCAATCGGTATTCTCCTTTGCTCGGAAGTAGGACAGGAAATGGCAGAGTACTCCTTGCTCGATTTGGACGAGAGCGTGTTTATCTCAAAATATCAACTCAACGTGCCTTCCAAGGAGCGCATGACGGAATTCTTGCGTAAGGAAAATGAGGGAATATATAATAAGGTATAGGAGCAGCAAAATTAGATAACACAGTTTAGGTAACAATAAAAACATTTGAAGACAATGGAAATCAAGGAAGGATATATGCCCTTCATGGGCTATCAAACATATTATCGTATCGTAGGT
>SKED01000908.1_pt1 | contig 29582 bp, 26 predicted proteins | sample 4826651 | NCBI WGS metagenome assembly SKED01 (sample SAMN11008818, study PRJNA524170) | human gut metagenome | biome: Human fecal sample; material: Feces; isolation source: fecal sample from pouch patient p19 | host: Homo sapiens | place: Israel: Tel-Aviv | collected 2016-06-28 | reverse complement strand
ACTTGACCAACTTTTTATAGTTAAGTTTTCATAAGCATTTCTTAATATAAGTTATTGATTTACAGACGATTAAATATTAATTTAACGCAGTATTGTTATTGAAGCGCATTACCATATATTCGTAATGACTGTCGAGTGTCAGGTTCTTACCAGTATTGCCATATTTCAATACCACACCTTCTGCACCAGGCTGATCGTTTCCTACTTTTTGAGCTTCAACGATGATTTTATCTACACCTGCCACTGTGATGTTAAAGGTGTACTTGCAATTACGCTCAACATTGTAGTCATTGTAATTTGTACTGCAGTCACCTAAGTGAACATAGTAGGTTACGTCGGCAGTTTTGGTAGAACCATCCTTGGTTTCTTCATACTTGCCTTTCAAAACTACGTATGTGCCATACTTAGGAGCATTGGTGAATTCCTTAGGAATCAACATATTGTCGTCCTCTCGCTTAGCCTGATCTGTTACGCTCTTTTTTGCATCCTGCAGATTTTCTGGCAAATAGGCTTCGAAGTATTCTGCGCGTGTCTCATCCACATCGTTTACGCCAAGAGTCTGACCCACGATATTGCTAACATCTGTATCATTGCTTATCTTTTTCTTATTGTTACCGTCAATACTGCCAATGAGTGTACCATTCATAGCGATATTCATGATATCATAATTGGCAAGTTTGAATGAACGCTTTACGCCATCTCCTGTTTTTTCCTTGATGGTAAACTTCACCTTGGATACAATTCGGCTCAGTCTGATGTCATTTCCGCCTTTATCGATTTTTCCTGCAGTTGTGATGTTCACCAGGTTGCCTTGCTGTACAGCACCACTCATCAAGAATGCACTTGGAATCTGAATGGTGTTACGATTGTTACGATTGAATGTCAAAGCTTTCAACTGGTCGAGAGTGAAACTATATTCACCAGCACGGGCTTTGTCTTCATTCAACTTAATTGGTAACTTGCTTGGTTCAACAGTACCGTCGCTGGTCTCAACTGGGTATAGACCCGTTTTGATGTTGGCTACTGCATAGATGTATGATTCGCCACTTCTTGTCTTGATGCCAGTTATTTCTGCTTTGGTGGTGCTGCTGGTATTTTGATTCAGATATTCTTCACCTTCAATACCTTTATAGCCCTTCAAATTACCATTGCCATCAAATATATAGATGTAGAGGTTGTCGAGATGACGCTCCTCTGCAGGTGTAGCTCGGGAGTTGACCACGATGTCTCTTGGGGAAACATCAGAATAGGCCAACGAAATGGTAACATCCTCGTTGCTCTCGCTGCCGCCCGGGAAAATGTCTTCCGAGCAACTGCTGAGTAAGAGTGCTACTCCCATGAGCAGGTATGCTAATTTCATTACTTTCTTCATATTTTGATTCCTCCAATAGTTTAATAAAATGTGATATCTGTAGCATCCTTCACATTCCAGTCTGCTACATAGTACTGTAACTTGAAATTATCCAGGAATGCTTCTCCTGAGAAGTAGCCATATACAACCAGTTCATGATTGCGATAGGCTTCTGGAATCTCAAATTTAACCCATCTATCTGGAAGCGAAGCATTTGACTTGAAATAGATCTTGCCAGTTATAGGCTTGTCTGTCTCACGAAGATAGCTTCTGCAACCTTCCTGTACACCAGTGCTGAGACGATTCATATACTTCTGAGCTTTTTCTCCGTCTTTTCGGATATATTCCTTAGGATCGTTAACAGGGTTGATTTTATCTGTTGCAATACTTCCGAATATCAAATTCTTGTTGAGGTAACTGAGACCAGTCAAGCTTCCTGTCAATCCTTTAGTATCCTTTTCGGCATTTGTTGCAGCTTCAGGGAATACCGGGCTTGCTGCTGTCAGGGTCTTTCCGTTTACTTCAATCTTGGTGACGGTTACACTTTCTGTATCCTTGCCGGTCTTACGGGCAAAGAAGAAGTGGAGCTTTGAAACGGCTCTTACCAATGGAACACTTACAGGTTTGGCAGCTGCTGCGGCAGCATTGTCTGCAATGTTGTTTTTTACATTGATGTTTGTGATGACACGTGAGATTGGCAAACCTGCATCAGGAACTGTAATAGCCTGAGGGCTGCCATCTGGTTTGATACCGAAGTTTGAGTTAAAAGTTGCAGCTTTCAATACCTTGCGGGTCATTGTATTGCAATTGTTATCGTTCAGAACTCCAATGCTTTCTGCATTGAGCAGGATAAAAAGGTCGATATTTTCCAAATCACCTGCTGCTTTGCGCAACAATTTCATACTTACCTGATGTGAACCGGTTTCGTTGAGGCCGGTTTCAGCCTTGAATCCTATTGGTGCTGCAGTTTCAGCGCTGCCGCTCTTGAAAGCCCAGACTCTGATGCTGTATATTTTCTCCTCTTCTATTGGTTTTGGGGAAGTTTCGTCTTGCCCGGGCGTTCCGCTGGTACCTGCTGTTGAACCAGCAGGAGCGTTGGCTCTGGCTTGAGCTGTAGGAGTTGATACATTCAGGTTGATGTAGGTATCACTCTTTCCAGTAGCTGTATCTGTGTAACCGTCCGTCATGCATGATGTGAACATCAGGGTAAGCAGCAAGGTGGGTGCCAATGCAGCTATCCCCTTCATCATGCTAGTCAGTTGATTCGCACAGACTTTTCTTTTTGCGAAATCGAACATAACTTGTTTCTCCTATCTTTTACTTATACTTTTTACTTATACTTAATCTTCTGCCTTTAGCAGTCTTACTGTTTTATAGTTCTAGATCTCTAAGATTGAGAACCCATCCGTTCACCATGATCTTAGTGACCATATAGAAATCGGTATCAGGATTAGGAACGTAGAACACGAGGGTGTAGTGATCCTGGCGGTCGAGATATTCCTGTTCCGCCCATCCCTTTTCTATGCGTTCGCTGCAGAGGGCAAGGAACCAAGGCAGGGAGTGGTTGAAAATGACCTTTCCCGAGCGCTTGTCGGTGATGACGATGCGCTTGTCGTCGTATTCCTTACTGTCTGGGTTGCTGTTGTTCACGTCGTTCTTTCTTTCAAACATTCTGGATGAAGAGAGATCGTAAACCAGTGCCTTCTTGATATCCTCACCTTTCACCTCGGTGGTTCCGTCCTTGTTATCTACCAGTTCCTCGTTGTAAGGGATGTAGGTGATTGGCTTGTTCTGTAACACTCCGTTTTCATCTACGAGCTTGTCGCCCTTGTAGTCGAGGAGGGCAGCCGAACCCTTGATTCTTACGTCGAAGTTTTCTGCTACGAATCCTGGCTGGTTGTTATCGAACGGGAGCATCACGATGCGGTAGGTCTTGGTACATTTCATCAGACTGAGTTCGCCGGTGGTGTCCTTGTTTCCCTTGAAGTCGAGTGAGGTCTGGGCTGTATAGAGAGCGGTGAACTTCCTGTTGTTGATGGAAGTTTCTCCGTTTTTCTTTCCCATTTCCTCCTTCAGGTCGGTGATGGTTGAAACGCCCGGTGTGAGTTGGGTGAAGCTGAACTCCATCTCGTCGTCACCGTCAGCACGGCTGTCTGTTGGTTTCTTGTCACGTGCCAGGCAGACGAAGGTGTATTTTCCTTCCTGCAAGTCAGTGATGTCCATGCGGTGACCCGTTTCGAATTTGTCAGCCGACTGGGTATATGTATCGAAGTATTTACCATTTTTATCGAAAACATAGACATTGAGGTTTCTGACTTCTTCAGAGAAAGCATCTGCGTTCTCAACATTATATGTATAATCGAATTTGAGCGACACCTTATGTGCCGGACAATTCGTCAGATCGTCTTTCATGCATGATGAAAGCGAGGCGAGCGTGATGGCTGAGAAACAAACCACTTTGCCAAGGTTGTTGATAATGAAATGTTTCATATCGTTTCTTATTTAATTCTTTTACTTATACTGCTTATACATATATATATAGTACCATCTGGCTTTGGGATATTTGCCTTTGGCATCTTTATTTTCTTCTTAGGTGGTGCTTGAAGCACGATAGGGATCCCGCCATCTTTGGCGGCAAAAATCATCTTTTGTTTTTGTAATCTCCCGGAGGCGGGGTAGCCCCCGGGAGATTGAGAGTATTGTTGTTTCAAGAATTCTCTTGAGAGTGGGATGAGTTACATCCCGTTTTCATCTTTTCTTTCCAATTGAAATTCTGATTACTGCAACTGGATATCCTTTGTATTGAGAACCCAAGGGTTGATGCTAACTGTTACATCCATGTAGTAGTTAGGGTTCTTGTTAGGATCGTCTGGCTCTGGTCCATTAGGAACGTCCTTACCAATCTCGTTAACCTTTGTAACATTCAAGCGATAGATGCTGTTACGCAATACAGAATATGTATGAGTTGTCTCACCTGCTACAAATGGCTTGTAAGCCATGTCAGAGATAGCCCAGCGGTAGTACATTATACCTTCGCGATAAACCTCAATCTTGTAGTCCTCACGGAATTTAGCCAATTCCTCTTCGTTTGTGATAAGCTTGCCTGTAGTTCCGTCTTTAATCTTAGCTAAAACCTGATCAACTGTTAAAAGGTTAAATGGGTTGACAATAGCACCTGTTGCTGCATCATCGAAAATAGCCTGAATTCTGGTGTAAAGTCTTCCGTCATAACGATAGAATGTACCATCCTCGAAGTCTGCTGTGGCCTTTACTGCTTCTTTCAAGTTTGCCTTAATCTTGAAGTAAACTGCTGTTGCATCGTTTACGTCATTTGTGGTATTCTCGAAAGCATACGTATTGCTTGTGCCGAATTTGTCAAGGTTTTCTATTTTGTACGATGTGCCAAATTCATCCTTTGGCTGAAAATACTTAGGAGCCTCTCCCCATTTCACGTTCAAAGTCTTGAACTCAGTATCCCAGTTCTGCTTGACATAAGAGTTGTTATTCAAGTTGGAAGCAGCATAACTCACATAATCGAAGCCAGCTAAAACGTCAGCAACATTCTTAGTTGTACCGGCTGCAGCATCATCTACGACTTTTGCAGTCTCGGCGAACAATGGGTTATCGATACGAGCAACTACACGATCCAGCTTAATCTCTGTAGCATGGGCTGGATTATCTGCAGACTTAGCTGCGTCTGTGAATGTAACGGTGCTGTGAGCTGCCTCTCTTGTTCCATCATTCTGGTTGAACATAACAAACTTCTCAGCTGTAGCATAATTTGCACCACCTGTAGTAGAGGCTGTAAAGATTGCATTTGTTGCTAATGGGTCAGTTACAGTTGTATTGTTTGCTAAGAAGTAAACATTGTACGGCTTGTTAGTCGTAATAGCTCCTGTTACAGCAACCTTGATAGGATTTGTAACACCTGCTGCTGTCTGAGTAGGAGGAGTTTTGAACATATCTTTGGTGATAACCTTGCGGAATACACAGGTGTTTCCATCATAGATATACATCATACCTTCTGTTATTGTACTCTCGTCCACGGTACCATTCTCTTCGGCATTAGGGGTTGCAACACCTGTTCTGGTTCCATGACTGGTTGCACCAGAAATCTTCAATGTCATATAGACACCATCAGCCTGTGACTGAGTTCCACCACTTGTCAAATCATCATTGCTGCTGCAGCTTGAGAAAGATAACGCTGCTGCTGATACCAAGCTCATTGCGAGCAAATTCATTTTCTTCATAATCTTTTACTTATTAAGTGTTATACAATAAATTATTTAGTCTCTTTTTATAGTCTTGTCTTGAGAATTCTTTTCTTACTCTGTAAACTTGTTGATCTTGTCGAGGTTTTCCTGAGCCTCCTTCAATCCGCCGTTAACCGCCTTCTGGAAGTAGAGCTTGGCAGAATCGTAATCCTCGTTGAGGGTTGCGAGGCAACCACGGGCATTATCTACTTCGGCACCAGTGCCAGCCTTCTTCAGGTACTTCTCTGCGCTTACCTTGTCGCCTCTGTCGATGGCTGCAAGAGCTGCATTCAGATTGGCAAGCTTATCTTCTGGGAACATCTTCACTGCCGTGTCGAATACATTGTTGTACTCTTCGCTTCCCTTCGGATAGCTGTTTGCCACCATGTACATCTCCTGGAGAGAGAGCTTCTGCGGACGGGTATTGATTACTCTGCGAGCCTCTTCGAGGTTGAATGCCTTCACGTCGTACTCGATGGTGTAATCGGTGCGGCGCAAGCCTGGCCAAACCTTGTCAACGAGGAATCGAAATGCCTCACCTGTCTTGGCAGCGAGGGTCTGTTCCTTCTGGTCAGGAGTCATATCGCTGTTGATGATCTTGAGAGCAGCTTCCTTCTGAGGGATGTTGTTGTTCTGGATGTAATCCAGTGTTCCCTTCCAGTCTTCGGCTGTGGCATCAAACTTGAACAACTCCTTCTTGGTTGGGTAAGCCTTCTGCAGGTAGTTGTAGAGTGCCTGTGTTCGGCGGTTTGCCAATCTTTCGTTGTTGGCGTAGCTGCCGTCAGGGGAAGCATAGCCATGGAGTGTGATCGAAGTGATGGTTACATCCGGATCGTCCTTCACGAGGTCGAGTGTCTTATGGATGGTAGCCAGCTCATTCTTGTTGTTGCCGAGGTTGGCGAGGATGTCTGCCTTGTTGACACGGAAGTTGAGTCTTGCCGAACCGTTCTCCTGTCTCACCTTCACTGCCTCTGCCTTTGGCTGCTGGTAAGCGTGGTAGAGCTGCTGTGGGGTAGCGAGTGCATCTCCGTGAGGGCTGAGGATGTTTTCAGCGAGTAACTGCTGGTTGCAGCCGCAGGCATCATGTGCGATGGCAAACTTGGAATCCTTCATCCAGTCCTGGTAAGGAACCGTGTAAGCGTAGTGGAGAGTCTGTGGCTCCTTGTTCTCACGCTTTACCACGATGAGCGGATTCTGGGTAGCGGTCATCTTGGTACGCTGGTAGTAGATGTATCTCTTGCTGCCCATCACCTCTACAGCCGGGAGCTTGAGTGTATCCTCGCCTTTATAGATGACTGGTGTATAGACCAGTCCCTTGTTGCCGGAGAGCTTCACCTGATCGAGGTTGATGTCCATATAGACCTTCACCTTGTTTCCCTTCTTTTTCACCTCCTTGTTGAGGATCTTCATATCCTTGGAAGCCTGTTCCTGTGCGATGGCGTTTGTAGTGACCAAGATGCTGAGTGCTGCGGCTCCAAGTGTCTTGCTTAAAATCTTATATGTATTCATAATCTTCAGTTTTTACTTATTAATATAATAATGTATCATGAATTAGAAGACATACACCAGATTGAGTGCCGCCTTGGTAGGACCTACGTAGTGATTGGTCTGGTCTTTCTCGAGTCTTTCTCCGCACTGTGGGCATTCATACTTATCTGCTCTGGAATAGATGTAACCCACTCCGAGTTCAGCTTCGAAGTTCCAATGCTTGGAGAGTGCCCAGGTATAGCCGTATGCCACGCCTGCACCTACGAACCATCCTTCGTATCTGTAATCTTTCAATTTGGAGAAGTCGGTACCGAGGAACTTGAAGTCAAGATCTACGTTACCTATGTTATGAGAACCTCCGAGGGCGTGGAAGCCGATGAAGGAGCCCATCATCTTATTGCAGAACCAGTATCTAGCTTCTGGTTGAACAAGCCAGTGCTGCCACTTCTTGTTCTTGGAAAATGTCCAAGGGTTGTAGTTGCCGGATACGTCCAAGGTCCATTTTGGGGAAAGGCCAAATTCGAAGCCGAGGTTCATGGTGCTTGTAGCATCATAAAGGAGGTTCGTCTTCAAGGCCACCTTCTGAGCGACGGCTGGGCAGATAAAGCTACCAACAGCCAGTAGCGCAATTAAAATCCTTCTGTTCATACTTAAAATCTTTTAATGATTTAAGAATGACAAATGGTCTCTCTAGAGAAACGCATCATCATCTTTTACTTATACTTATACTTATACTTTTTCTTTTTCTTTTTCTTAATTTCCTTTTCCTTCCATTCAATAGGCTTGAAACTAGACTTTATTTATTAAAGAATAGTAAGTCTATCATTTACTCTTCTTCTACTCATCATCATCTTTATCATCTACTCCATTGTTCTTAGATGCCTGTTGGCAACTTTGGGGTTTGATTGGAAGTTCGGGCTTGAAACCGCGAACTTTGTTTTTACGATTGCAAAGATAGCGTCTTTTTCGATTGCTGCCAAGAAAAATGCGCCTAAAAATGCTGATACCGAATAAAAACCGCATAAATGAAACACTGAAAAACCCTGAAAAATGCTTTTTCTCATCTATTTTTTGCTTTTTCAGCCACTTTTTATCAGTTTTCTTAGAGTTTTTCGATTTTTAGTAGTAATTTTGCAACTGAGAAGAATAAGTTGGTAAATCATCAATGAATTCAGAACTCAGAGGTCCTGAAAGATATGCAAAGTGCTCCAAGCGGGCAAGACTTTGATTATAATAAATATAAACGACTGTTTAAATTATAAGTAAATTGAAAGCAAATAATGAAAGCTAAGAACAAACTTTGGGATTGGTGTTTGCGCTTGGAACATCATTTATGCCCTGACTACTGTGGAGTGGTGGATCGCCGAAGGGTGATTGCCTTCGTCCTTTTGACTCTGGTAGAGATACTCATTATTCCCTACCACTTCCTTTTGTTTTACATGATGAAAGTATGGGGGGGGCATGCTCTATAATGTAATCCATACCCTCGCACTGGCGCTGCTGATGTATGTGGTGCTGAAGCGCAAGGTGGTATTCAAGACAGGCATCTCCCTGCTCTATATCCTCGTATTCGTGAAGCTGGCGATTGACAGTATGCTTTGTCTGCACTATCAGGGCGATCGGGACAACCTGAGCGTGATGAGCAATATCTTCATCATGTTTATACTCGCCATAACCGCCCAGAGCCAGCAGCTCAACCGAACCACTCTCGGCTTTGCCATTGCTCTGCTGCCAGTGGTAGCAGTAGCCCTCTCGCATACGCAGATCTCCGTGCTACTCTTCAGCATCAAGGCTGTTCTGGTTGGTTTCCTGATGATCTTTTATGTCTGGCTCTATAACTGGGAACCTGTCATCGTCAAGGAACTCAGACAACCCAAGCAGATGAGGGAAGAAGAGAAGAAGGCACTGCACATGCTTGCCGACCTGAAGGATGAAGAGAAGGATGTAGCGGTGAACCTGTTAAGCCGACTGAGCCCGGAACAGCAGCAGAATATTCTGGAGCGTGCCGCAGAACAGTTGAAGACCAGCGAACTGAGCAAGAAGGCTTGGGATCTGGTATGTGCCGACCTTACCAACAGTGAGAGGGTGATCTGCCAGATGGTGCTGGAAGGCAAGATGCTGAAGGAAATCTGCAACGAACTGAACAAGAGTGAATCGAACATCACCAGCCAGCGTAGCCATATCCGCAAGAAACTGAATATGGACCGCAAGGACGACCTGCGACGCGAACTGGAAAAGCGCTTCTATGAAGCCAGAAATTCACTGGATGCATAGTATAAACAATAGCATATAAGAATGCAGAAAGGGTGTGCTCACACGAGCACACCCTTTCTGCATTCTTATACTTTCCAATCTTATTCTTCCATTCTGAGGAATGCCTTCGGCAGGTAATCGATGAGATCGCTGGCGATGAGGCTTTCCTTGCCCAGGTCCTTGATAGCGAGGTCGCCGGCAAGACCATGAAGGTACATACCGATGCGGGCAGCATCTGCCTGCTTGTAACCGCGAGCCAGAAGAGCGGTGATGATGCCTGTAAGCACATCGCCACTGCCCGCCGTAGCCATACCGCTGTTGCCCGTAGAGCAGAACTCCACCTTACCATCCGGATGACAGAGGGCAGAGAAATGTCCCTTCAGTAGGATGTAGCCGTGCAGACGGTCGGCAAGTTCGCATGCCTTGTAGAGGCGCTCGGTGCAGTTGCTGCTGGTGATGCCAGCCAGACGGTCAAGCTCCCTAGGATGTGGAGTGAAGATGAGGTTCTTAGGCAACTGCTGCATCCAGGCACGGTGACTGGCAAGGATGTTGAGTGCATCGGCATCCACCACTACCGGACAGGTGCATCTTCTGAGCTGGGCAATCAGGGCGATGGCTGTCGCCTCGCTGGTTCCCAGTCCCGGACCGATGCCCATGGCGTGGTAATCTTCCGTATCTACCGGTTCGCTGAAGATGGTTTCCTCCGTATCCATCTGCAGTACCGCCTCGGGCACGGAAATCTGCATGATCTCGTAGTTTCTCTTAGGCGTATGGGTAATCACCTTTCCCACACCCGTTCTGAGGCAGGCTCTGGTGGCAAGGACCGAAGCGCCCGACATGCCGTAGCTGCCTGCGATGAGGAGCGCCGTGCCCATGCTGCCCTTGTGGGCGAAGTCGCCGCGAGGCTTCAGGAGCTGGCGGATGTCCTTCTCCTCAAGGATGCTGCAACGGCTCTCGGTGCGCTGGATGAACTCTGGAGAGAGTCGGATATCAAGCACCTTGATTCTGCCCAGGTACTGCTGGTTGTCTGCCATCATCATCGACAGCTTCTTCTGCTGCAGGGTGAGGGTGAGGTCGGCACGGATGATGTTGGCGCTGATGTTGTAGGAGTTGTCCTCGCTCATCAGGCCGGAAGGCAGGTCGATGCTCACGATCTTTGCCGCACTCTGGTTGATGTATTTCACCATGGCAGCGAATCCGCCCGCCAGCGGCTTGTTGAGTCCGCTGCCGAAGAGACCATCCACCACGAGCATTCCCGCCTCGAGCTGAGGAGGGTCGAAGTTGACGGTGACCTCGGTAAACTGCTTGACGCGCTTACCCTCGATGAGTCGTTTCTTGTTGGTGGCACAGTCGGCAGAAAGCTTGTTGTGCACATTGAACAGGAATACACTCACCCCATAGCCGTCTTCGCTGAGAAGGCGTGCCACGGCAAGTGCATCACCACCATTGTTTCCCGGACCGGCGAAGACCACGACCGGTGTTCTGTTAGACCATTCCTGCTCGATGGCACGGGTGAGCGCCTTTGCCGCCCTTTCCATCAGGTTGAGCGATGTGATCGGCTCATGCTCAATGGTGTATTTATCCAGCTCATGTATCTGAGCACTAGTGAATATTTTCATATATTAATGTATGTTATGTCCGATTATCTGATTATTTTAATGCAAAAGTACTAAAAAAAGTCGATGAATGGATGAAGTTTCACGATTTTTTCGTAATTTTGCAGAAAATATTATATCATCAAGACTATGGGCATAGTAAAAATCAAGGATAAGACCTTCAAGACCTCCATTCCAGAGGCAGATATTCTGAAGAAGGTACAGGTCGTTGCCGACCGATTGAACCAGGATTATGCGGACAAGACTCCGGTGTTCCTGGCTGTGTTGAATGGTTCGTTTATCTTCGCTGCCGATCTGATGCGAATGATTACGGTACCAAGCGAGATTTCTTTTGTGAAGTATGCTTCCTACGAGGGCACCAGTTCTACCGGCAGCATGAAGACTCTGATGGGTCTGAACCAGGATCTTACCGGTCGCCACGTGGTGATCGTGGAGGACATCGTGGATTCCGGCTTTACCATGGCTCACATGATAGAGGATCTGAAGAAGAAGAATCCAGCCAGCATCGAGATCTGCTCGCTCCTCGTGAAGCCGGGCAATCTGAAGGTGGATCTGGACATCAACTATGCCGTAATGGAAATCCCTAACGATTTCATCGTAGGATATGGATTAGATTATGACCAAGAAGGCAGAAACCTCCGCGACATCTACACGATAGTAGAAGAATAGGGGGTGAAGCATGTGGGAGAAAATTAGTGATTATTGCTTGGATGTCTCCAAGTACTTCTTGACTGCTGTATTTGTTACTTCGATGATGCAGGATCTCAATGATGTTCGTTGGATGCTGTATGTTATCAGCGGATTAATAGCAATTATATTGTTTATAGCAGGTATTTATATTAGGAAGAATAAAAAAGATAACGATAAAAAGAAGAAATAATGGCAAATTTAAGTTTGATGGCATTTAATTGCCTTTTAGATATTCCTTTTTTGGGTACATACATTATTTTGGCTATGGTAGGAATCCCTGCTATAGTATTCTTATTATTTGTTATGACTCCCAAAGGAAAGCAATGGTTTAACAGTATAAACTAGGTTTCTGACACAACATAAAACAATTTATATATATTAAGGTAAAAATGAAAAATATCGTAATTTTCGGTGCTCCAGGTGCTGGTAAGGGTACACAGAGCGACAAGATGATCGAGAAGTATGGTCTCGGTCACATTTCAACAGGTGACGTTCTTCGTAACGAAATCAAGAATGGTACAGAGCTCGGTAAGACTGCCAAGGGCTATATCGACAATGGTCAGTTGATTCCAGACGAGTTGATGATCGACATCCTCGCAAGCGTATATGACAGCTTCGGCAAGGATCACGCAGGTGTGATCTTCGACGGTTTCCCACGTACCACTCCACAGGCTGAGGCTTTGAAGAAGATGCTCTCTGAGCGTGGTCACAAGATCGCTGCCATGATTGAGCTTGCCGTTCCAGAGGATGAGCTGATGGCTCGTCTGCTCAACCGCGGTAAGTTGAGTGGCCGTTCTGATGACAACGAGGAGACCATCAAGAAGCGTCTCAACGTATATCATACACAGACTGCTCCTCTCATCGACTGGTATGAGAAGGAGGGTATCCACCACCACATCGAGGGTCTCGGAACAGTAGATGAGATCTTCGCTCGTGTGTGCAATGTGATTGACAACTTGTAATCAAGATATAATAATCTTCCCCGCAAGGCTGCGGGGAAGATTTATTCGTTAAATAATAAAAGAAAAATCAATGGCTGAATCCAATTTCGTAGATTATGTAAAGATCAACTGCCGCTCTGGTAAGGGTGGTAAAGGCTCCATGCACCTGCGCCACGTGAAGTACCAACCGAATGGTGGACCTGACGGTGGCGATGGCGGACGTGGAGGAAGCATCTATCTTCGCGGCAACCACAACTACTGGACCTTGCTGCATCTGAAGTATCAGCGCCACTTCTTCGCCGAGCATGGTGGCAATGGAGGACGTGACAAGTGCCACGGCACTGATGGTAAGGACATCTATATCGATGTGCCTTGCGGTACCGTGGTGTATAATGCCGAAACCGGTAAGTTCGTCTGCGACGTGGCTTACGACGGTCAGGAAGTACTGCTCCTGAAGGGCGGACGCGGCGGACTGGGCAACTTCCAGTTCCGTACCTCTACCAACCAGGCTCCACGCTATGCGCAGCCAGGTGAGCCGATGCAGGAGATGACCATCATCATGGAGCTGAAGCTCCTTGCCGATGTGGGTCTTGTGGGTTTCCCTAATGCCGGAAAGTCAACCCTGCTCTCTGCCGTATCCAGTGCCCGTCCAAAGATAGCCAACTATCCGTTTACCACCCTTGAGCCATCACTGGGAATCGTGGATTACCGCGACCATCAGAGTTTCGTGATGGCAGATATCCCGGGTATCATCGAGGGAGCGAGCGAAGGAAAGGGCTTGGGACTGCGATTCCTGCGACACATCGAGCGCAACTCGCTGCTCCTCTTCATGGTTCCAGGCGATACCGATGACATCAAGAAGGAATACGAGGTGCTGCTGGGCGAGTTGAAGAACTTCAACCCAGAGATGCTCGACAAGCATCGCGTGCTCGCCATCACCAAGTGTGATCTGCTGGACGAGGAGCTCATCGAGATGCTGAAGGAGACCCTGCCAACCGATCTTCCGGTGGTATTCATCTCATCAGTTACCGGACAGGGCATCCAGGAACTCAAGGATGTGCTCTGGAAGGAGTTGAATTCAGAGAGCAACAAGCTGCAGGAGATTACTTCAGAAGATACCCTCGTTCACCGTGACAAGGATATGAGCCGCTTCCAGCAGGAACTCGAGGCTGAGGGCGAGGACATCGTGGAGTATATCGACGAGGATGAAATCGAGGATATAGATGACTTAGATGATTTCGAATATGAATAAGGAATATCATATCGCTGAGGGCGTCACAGCTTTCTCTACCACCCGAAAGGGAGGAGTGAGCCAGGGCAACTACAGCGAATTCAATATCAATGACTATTGCGGCGACTGCGCCGAACACGTGGCAGAGAACCGCAGGAAGCTGGCGGATGAGCTGGGCATAAGCATCGACCATATCATCCTGCCGCATCAGGTGCATGGAGTAGAGGTCCGTCAGGTGGCAGGAGATTATTTCTCAATGCCTGAGAACATCCGCAAGATGATTCTCGAGGGCGTAGATGCCGTGATGACCAATGAGAAGGGTGTATGCATAGGTGTTTCCACCGCCGACTGCATCCCAATCCTGCTCTATGACGAGGAGCACCATGCTGTGGCAGCCATCCATGCCGGATGGAGAGGCACGCTGGCACGCATCGTCCACAAGACCATCCAGGAGATGGCTTTCGCCTATCATACGGAGCCAAAGAAGCTGAAGGCAGTGATTGGCCCGGGTATCTCGCTGGAGCATTTCGAGGTAGGCGATGAGGTGTATGAGGCCTTCGAGCAGGCAGCCTTCCCGATGGAAGAGATTGCCGAGCAGCGCCCCAATGCCGCCTTCTCGGTAGATATTGCCGAGCGTGAGCGCCTGGCTGCAGAAGGAAACATCGTGCAGCCGCTGAAGTGGCACATCAACCTGCCACTCTGCAACAAGCAGATCCTGCTGCATTGCGGTGTGGCTGAGGAGAATATCCAGGATTGCGGCATCTGTACCTTTGCCCATAGCGACGAGTTCTTCTCGGCAAGAAAGTTGGGCATAGAGAGTGGCAGAATCTATACCGGCATTCTGATGAAGTAAGTTTTCAAGATAACATCCATTTTTCTCTTTTCTATGAACGAAGAGGGAAAAATGGATGTTTTTATGTTTTAAGATTTAATGGTTAAATTTAAAAAATGAATCTAAAAGAATAGAGAATGATTGTAAACAGAAGATTAAGAAGAAGAATCGGGCTGGCTGCTGTCTCGGGAATGCTGATGCTTTCGCTGAGCAGTTTCATGCCCGCCAAGAATGAGTTTACTGCCGCCGAGCAACAGCAGGTGAGCATCGCAACGCCAGGTCTCTTTGCCCAGAGTCAAGCCTTCAATGTTGACTTTGAGATATTCCGTGCCAAGGAATATTCATTCCCGCTTCCTGTGGGCAAGGCTAGCCTTATCAATGGTAACAGCGTGATGCGCATCTCTACTGCCAAGGGCGATGCAGTGAAGGCGATGTTTGATGGTTATGTGCGTCTCTCGCGCAAGACCGAATCGATGGGCAACGTGATCGTGATCCGCCATGACAACGGTCTGGAAACCGTGTATGCCAACAATGCCGAGAACCTGGTGAAGGTGGGACAGTCGATAGATGCCGGACAGACCATCGCCATCGTGGGCACCCGAGAGGGAGAGACCTATTGCGATTTCTCCATCATGGTGAACGGTGCGCGCATCAACCCGGAAACCATCATCGAACTGAAGAGCCATAAGCTCCGCCGACAGACCGTGCAGTTCCGCAAGGAGGGCAACCGCATCGGCATCAAGGTGATTGGTGGCAAGGATTCCTCTGTTTCCAAGAACGATAAGAATGATAGAAACAATAAGGAAACAAATAAGAAATCCGGAAGCAGCCGTAGCGATCACGCCATGACCCTCGACCCCGACGAGGTGTACGACCCGTTTACCATCACCAACACCTTCCGTCTCGATTTGGAGAAGATAGAGGAGAAGGCATGGGCATATCCATTGCCTGATGCCCGTGTCATCAGTCCATACGGAGGTGCCCGCCGTCACTCGGGTGTGGATTTGAAGACCAAGCCTAACGACGAGATTTATGCCGCCTTCGATGGCGTGGTGGTTGCCTCGGGACCTTACTACGGCTATGGCAACTGCATCCGCATCAAGCATGCCTACGGCTTGGAAACGCTCTATAGCCATCAGAGTAAGAACATGGTGAAGAAGGGTGATAAGGTGAAAGCAGGTCAGGTAATCGGTCTTACGGGCCGCACTGGCAGGGCCACCACAGAGCATCTCCATTTCGAGGTGTCTTTCGGCGGCAAGCGCCTGGATCCAGCCATCATCTTCGACCACAGCAACCATAAGCTGAAAGCCGCTACCTTGCATCTTACCAAGGGCAAGGGCGTAAAGAGCGTGAAGAACTAGAAATAGCGAAAATTACTCCTGTTAATCGAAAAATTCCACCCGTTTGGATGATCAAAAGCCATCAGATGCAAGTTTTTACGCATTGCATCATGGGTTTTTATCATCTGAACGGGTTTGTATTTTAAAAAATGCTATCTTTGCGGCATCACTTAAAATACAAATGATAATATGAAGAAATATCTTATCACACTTGCACTCTGCGTGCTTACCCTTACGGCAAGTGCCCAGGTCTTTACAGCCGAACAGATCGAGAGATACGCCAAGGACAAGTATGGCGATAACTGGACAGAGGCTGCAGGAAACCTGAGCAAGGAAGTAGCCCTGGACAACAAGAACCGCCTGAACTATCAGGAGGTCATCGCCTGCGCTGGTCAGTCGAAGGCAGAAATCTTCAAGAAAGCCATCGAATGGTTCAACCGCGCATTCAACAGTAAGGATACCCACGGCGTAATCCGAGAGCAGAATGCCGAACAGGGACTGATCATCACCCAGGCTTATATCGAGAACATCGCCCGACAGAATGCCGGAGTCAACCATTATCAGGTGGATATGATGCCGTATATCCGTGTGGACGTAAAGGAGGAGAAGGCAAGGGTGAGCGTCTATATGGACAGCTACGAAGTGACCGTAAAATCGGGCGGCGGATGGACAAGTGCCATCGCCAGTGTGCTCGCCGCGGCTGCTACCGGTGAGGCGGATGATGACGAGGTGGTGAGCAAGGATGAGGTGTGGAACATCAGTTCCTGCTATCCTTATGTAGAAAAGGACAAACACAAGCTGGCATCGAGCAAGGCTTTCGTGATGGCTTCGGCTTTCCAGAACTCCATTATCGACATTCTGAAAGAGGCGCTTCTTGCTGATTCTTCCGACGGATTCTCGGATGACTGGTAAATGGGGAGTTAGAGGGAAGTTAAGGAAAGTTAGAGGGAAGTTAAAGGAAATCTATCAAACTCTATATATAATTATAATAAGGTGTAAACATCAAAACCGCTAGTGTATGAAATGGAAGAATATCATGATGATGGTGATGATGGCAGCAGAATGTTGGTTCTCGTTACCTGTCAATTCGCAGAGAATCTCTGTGGGCAAGAAAGGACTGGTGAAGGTAATGAGAACCGACTCCACCTGTGCCCAGGAATTTGTTAGGGATGAGCATCAGGCTGTTGCTACCCGGAAGACGGCGAAGGCAGCGGGAGCCGCTGAAGGCATGAATACGCTGGCAAGCTATCTGAAATCGGACGTGGATCTGAACATTCCCGTTTCGAAGGTGAAGCAGGAGAAGACCTTTGCCGTGATCATCGCCAACGAGAATTACCAGGAGGAAGTGAACGTGGAGTTTGCCCTCAACGACGGTATGGCTTTCAGGGAATACTGCGTCAAGCTGCTCGGCATTCCGGAAAGCAACCTTCATATCCGCAAGGATGCCACCCTCAACAATATGCTGGCGGAAATCAACTGGATGCAGAACATCGCCAAGGCTTATGGAGCTGAGGCGAGATTCATCTTCTATTATGCCGGACATGGAATGCCCGATGAGAGTAACGGCACCTCCTATCTCCTGCCCGTAGATGGCAAGAGCAATATTCTGGCAACGGGTTACAGTATGAGCAGGCTGTATGCTGAACTCAATGGTCTGAACGCAGCCTGCGTAACGGTGCTGATGGATGCCTGCTTCAGTGGCAGCAAACGAGGTGAGGGTATGCTGGCTTCTGCCAGAGGCGTGGCACTCAAGGCGAAGGCTGAGGCTCCGAAGGGCAACATGCTCGTGATGACGGCTGCCCAGGGTAGCGAGACGGCTTATCCCTACAAGGAGAAGAAGCACGGACTCTTTACCTATTTTCTCCTGAAGAAACTGCAGGAGAGTAAGGGCAAGGTTACCTATGGCGATCTCTTCGACTATGTGAAGACGAATGTGGCGCAGAAGTCGATAGTGGTGAATGAGAAGAGTCAGACGCCAACCATAGCCGTATCGGGCGACCTGGTTTCCACCTGGCAGGGCATCAGGCTCAATGAAGACTGATGTCTGAAATACGAAAAAAATCCCCATCGACTGGACAGCTCCTGTCGATGGGGATTTCCTTTTTATTATCAGAAGATGCATTGGTCATCTTTTCTCAGAAGATTCATCAATCATCTTTCCTCTGAGGGAATAGAATTACTTCTTCTTCTGCGATTTACGGTTGGCTCTCTGTTGGCGATACTTTGCCTTCTGACGGGCAGAGCCGCTTCCGTGAGCACCCGTAATGTACTTCTTCTTCTTGGCCTTGGTCTTCACCTTGTCGTCGTCGTCCTTCTTCGGACCGCCGCCGCCCTTGAAAACCATGCCACCCATGATAATATCGTCAATATCGCTCATATACCTTTTATATTATATAAATTAATGATGGAAGAGGCGAACGTGAGTAAACGCCATGGCGATGCCGTACTTGTCGCATGTGTCGATAACATTATCGTCACGGATGCTACCGCCTGCTTCTGCTATGTATTCTACACCACTCTTGTGAGCACGCTCAATGTTGTCGCCGAATGGGAAGAAAGCATCGCTACCTAAAGATACACCCTTGTTCTGGGCAATCCAAGCCTTCTTCTCCTCGCGGGTCAGTGGCTCAGGCTTCTCTGTGAAGAACTGCTCCCATACGCCATCCTGCAATACATCCTCCCACTCGTCAGAGATATAGACATTGATGGTATTGTCGCGGTCGGCACGGCGAATCTTCTCCTTGAAAGGCAGGTTCATCACCTTAGGACACTGGCGCAACCACCACTCATCAGCCTTGGAACCAGCCAGACGGGTACAGTGGATACGGCTCTGCTGACCGGCACCGATACCGATAGCCTGACCATCCTTCACGTAGCATACAGAGTTACTCTGAGTATATTTCAGGGTGATGAGCGAGATAATCAGGTCGCGCTTAGCCTCTGCAGAGAAGTTCTTGTTCTTGGTAGGGATATCCTCGAAGAGAGCTGGATCATCGAGTTTCACCTCGTTGCGTTCCTGCTCGAAGGTAACACCGAATACCTGCTTGTGCTCGATAGAAGCTGGCACGTAGTCAGGATCAATCTGGATGACGCAGTAGGTACCCTTGCGCTTCTCCTTCAACACCTTGATAGCCTCAGGGGTAAAGCCTGGAGCAATCACGCCGTCGCTTACCTCACGCTTGATGAGGAGGGCAGTAGCCTCATCGCATACATCGCTCAGGGCAACAAAGTCACCGTAAGAGCACATGCGGTCTGCACCACGAGCACGAACATAAGCGCAAGCCAAAGGAGAAAGTTCGAAATCTACGTCATCGCAGAAGTAAATCTTCTTCAATGTGTCGCTCAGAGGCAGGCCGATGGCAGCACCAGCAGGAGAAACATGTTTGAAACTAGCGGCAGCAGGCATTCCTGTAGCTGCCTTCAGTTCCTTGACCAATTGCCAAGAGTTGAAAGCATCCAGGAAGTTGATGTAGCCAGGACGGCCGTTGATAACTTCGATAGGCAGTTCCCTTCCGTCATCCATATAGATGCGAGAAGGCTTCTGATTCGGATTGCATCCGTACTTAAGTGCTAATTCTTTCATCTTAATTAAGAAATGTATTTAGAATTTGGTTGCAAAATTACAAAAAAAATATGAGAAAACCATTTTTTTCGTGCGAAATTCAAAAATAATCTCCCAAACATGACTCCGTTTCAAAAATATTGTGTACTTTTGCCCGCAGTTAGGAATGAAAAATGTAAATTTGAGAAATTAAAGGAATTGAGAATTTGAGGAAGGATAATCACAATGAAAAATGATTTGAAAATCCTCGCTGTAGCTTTGGAGAAGAAGCTAGGCAGGGAACACCTGCAGCACGAAGAGAAGCATAGAAACAACAAGTTGCTGCACAAGGTGTGGGAGATAATGAAAGGAAAGGAGAAACCTTCACAGCAGACACTCAACCGTCTGGCATTGCTTGCCGGATTCCAGAGCTGGGCTGATCTGCAGGGCGCATTGCACGGCACCGATGACGGGCTGACCAACTACAGCGCCGGAGAATAAGGAAATACAGAAAGGGCATCCAATCGTGAGATCGGATGCCCTTTTTCTGATTCTAATTTTTAATAGGTAACTAAGAAAATTACTCAGCGCTCTTAGCGATGGTCTTCTTCTCAGCGATACGAGCCTTCTTACCTGTGAGCTTACGCAAGTAGTACAACTTAGCGCGACGTACCTTACCGTGCTTGTTCACCTCGATAGAATCGATAGCTGGTGACTCGATAGGGAAGATACGCTCTACACCTACAGTACCTGACATCTTACGAACGGTGAAACGCTTCTTGTCACCATGACCAGAGATCTTGATAACTACACCACGATAGAGCTGGATACGCTCCTTAGTACCCTCGACGATTTTGTAAGCGACTGTGATAGTGTCACCTGCCTTGAACTCAGGGAACTTCTTGCCGGTTGCAAATGCTTCTTCAGCAACTTTAATCAAATCCATTTTTTGTATAAAATTAAAAATTGTTTGTCGTTCCAACGCAACATGGCCGGGCAACACTTCTGCCCAGACAACAGCGGTTACGCCGAAAAGCGGGTGCAAAGTTACGACTTTTTCTCGTATCTCGCAAATTTTCAGTGGGTTTCTTCTCTTTTTCCCCTTCTTTTTTTGTTTTCTTTACTAAAGAAACGTTTTTTTCTCGCCTTTTTCGTCTTTTTCGCCGATTTATTTTGTATCTTTGCATCCCGAAATTAGAATATTGTAAAAGGTATGAAGAAAAAGAATAGTATGCAGATGATGCTTGCCTCCATGGCTCTGATGCTGATGGCAAGTCCAGCCTTTGCCCAGAAATTCAAGGTGGCAAAGGTGGAGAGAACCCGTATTTTGATAGACCGGAAATGGGATGTTCAGCCGGATGCTGAGGCTGCGAAGTTCATCGCCCCTTATCAGCACAAGGTGGATAGCATCATGGGACCTGTAGTGGGATCCGTGGCTCATGATATGACCCGCCATCGCCCTGAGAGCGAGTTGAGTAATCTGCTTTCTGACATCCTGGTATGGGGTGGCAGACAGTTTAATGAGCAGCCTGTCTTCTCGGTGTATAACATGGGTGGCATCCGTGCTGACTTTGCCAAGGGCGATATCAACGTTGGCGATGTGAGCGAGGTGGCTCCTTTCGAGAACAAGATCTGTTTCCTCACGCTTACCGGCGAGAAGGTGCTTGAACTCTTCCAGCAGATAGCCCACCGTGGCGGCGAGGGAGTGAGCCATGCCGTAAGAATGGTTATCACCCGCGACGGAAAGCTGAAGGGCGTAACCCTGAACGGCGAGCCTGTCGATCCAGCTAAGAGCTATCGCATAGCCACCCTCGATTATCTTGCCGAGGGCAACGACCAGCTTGTTGCCTTCAAGAGCGGTACCGATGTGGTGGCTCCTAAGGCGAAGGAGAACAATGTGCGCTACATCATCATGGACTATTTCCGTGAGATGAAGGCTCAGGGCAAGGTAGTGGAATCAAGAGTAGAAGGCCGCTGCGTAGTAGAATAGGGGGAACGAAGGTTTCCGGGGATTTGCAATCCCTGGAATGCAGATAGACTAACGAAATAAGTACAGAAATGAAACATACATTATTATATATAGCGCTGGCGCTGGCATCATTCACGCTGCAGCCGGCAACAGTACAGGCTAAAGTCCTGAAGGATTCAAAGGCCAAGAAGGAGGCAAAGGCGCAGAAGACTCCAAAGGTAGTGAAGCAGCTCGTGGTGCTCCATACCAATGATACCCACTCCTGCGTGATGCCTTACAATCCGAATCTCGCAGATACAGCCATAGCAAACCGTGGAGGCTATCTCCGCCGTGTGGCAATGATCAAGCAGGAGCGCAGTCTGAATCCTGATCTTCTGCTCTTCGACAGTGGCGATTTCTCTCAGGGATCTCCTTACTATTCACTCTTCAAGGGTGATGTAGAGGTAGGATTGATGAACGAGATGAAGTATGATGCTGCCACCATCGGCAACCATGAGTTCGATTACGGCATGGACAATATGGTGCGTCTCTTCAGGATGGCAAAGTTCCCGATCGTTTGTGCCAACTACGATTTCACCGGCACCGAGCTGGCGGATATTGTGAAGCCATACGTGATATTGCATCGTAAGGGACTCAAGATTGGCGTCTTCGGACTGGCTCCGCAGCTTGCCGGCTTGGTGATTGAGAAGAACTACGGTTGCATCCAGTACCTGGATCCTATCCAGAAGGCGAACGAGATGACAGAGATCCTGAAGAAGAAGGAGAAGTGTGATGTCATCATCTGCATCTCTCATCTGGGCTGGAATATAGACGGCACGGATGATACCGAGGTGATTGCCGCATCCCGCAATATCGACCTGGTATTGGGAGGTCACAGCCACAGCCTCTTCCAGACGCTGAAGTACAGAACAGATCTTGATGGCAAGCAGGTGCCTGTAGATCAGAACGGCAAGGGCGCCATCTGGGTCGGCAAAATGACATTGGATATCGTAAAGAATAAATAAGGCTTCCCGAAGGAAGGTATAAAACAAAAAAAGGCTCCTCATTGCGAGGAGCCTTTTTTTGTTTTATACCTTTCTTCAAGGAGTTTTTTCTATTTTGATATTTAAAAGTTCTTATTCCTTGTTGGAAGAAGCATAGAGTCCGATGCAGGCACCGATGAAGCCACCGCTCTTCTGGGTGCTCAGGTTGCTGGCATCAACGCCTTTGGCGAGCAGCTGCCAGTCGCCACCTTCCTCTGCATAATAGAAATCGTAATATCTATCATGACCTTCAATCTTCAGCTTCAGCTTGCCTGCCTTGATAGGGGCTGAGGCGATGGTGACGTTGTTCTTCTCGGCACGGGTCAGGGTAATCATCAGCTTGCCATTCTTCATGGTCTTACCCAACACGAAGTTGTGGTCTTCCTTCTGGAGAAGTGCCAAACCTGCTATCTCCTTGTCGTTGCGAGGAGTGAAGTTGATTTCTGTCTCGGCAGTGAAGGTTCCGTGCTGCTGGCGAGCCCAGATGGCAGACATCGGTTCACGCTTGTAGATATTGCCCGGCAAGAGATTGAACTTCAATTTGCCGTTTTCTACCTTATAGCAATCTACGAAGTCGCGGAGGAACATCCAGCGTGGGTTCAAATCCTTCAGACCAATGCCGTTGTCGGCTGCATCGAAGTTATCCACATAGCTGAAGTTGCCCGAGAATTCGTTCTTCCCGGCTGACTTCAAACCAGCCTTTTCGCCTACCGTAGAAATAGGGGTGTTCTTGGCAAGAATCTCTGGCCAGCCCTTCTTCCAGGTTACCGGCAGAAGATAGGTGTCGCGGCCTGTGTTGTACATATCCTCCTCGTATGGACGGCAAGCCAGGAATACAGCCCACCAGTTACCCTTTCCATCTTCTACGATGTCTGCATGACCAGCACTGGATACAGGGTCCTTGCGGTTAGGATCGAGTCCGGTACGCTGGGTAAGGATAGGGTTGTTTGGGCATTCCTCCCAAGGACCCATTGGATTCTTGGCGCGGAGAATCACCTCGCTATGCCAACCGCCTGTACCACCTTCTGCACACATCAGATAATAGAACTTGCCCTTTTTGAAGAGGTGAGGACCCTCAATCCAGATAGGACGAGCCTCTACATGGGTTCCGCCACGGAGAATCTCCTTGAAGTCGCCCTTGATGCTGTCGCCCTTCACATCGAATTCGAAGCAGCGGATAGCACGCTGGCCCTCATAGTCGGCACCGCCTGCTACCGGACCGTTGTGTACAATGTAGCCCTTTCCGTTGTCATCGAAGAAGAAGCTAGGGTCAATGCCGTCAATCTTCTTCAGATAGATAGGTTCGCTCCAACCCTTGGATGGGTCCTTGGACTTGACGAAGAAGTTTCCGGCTCCCACGTTGGTGGTGATCATATAGAAGGTCTTGTTCTTCTTGTTGTAGCTGATGGCTGGTGCGAAGATACCGGCTGATACTTGCTGCCCCTTCAGGGGCACCTGCGATTGGCGGGTGAGCACATGACCGGCAGGAGTCCAGTTTACCAGATCCTTGCTGGTAGAGAGAGGTACACCTGGGAAGAAGGTGAAGGAAGAATTCACCAGATAATAGGTGTCACCTACGCGGCAGAGAGATGGGTCGGGATAGAATCCTGCCAATATTGGGTTGTAGTACTGATGCGTCTTGTCTATCTGGACATTGAATCGGGCATCATTGCCGGCATACTTGAAGTAGTCGAAGTCTGCTGTCTGTGCCTGCGCTCCTGCAGCAAGCATCATCGAAAGCGATAAGATTGCTAATTTCTTCATTATGATAGTTGATTTTTAAAGATTATACAATAAGATAAAAAATGCAGCGGAAAGCCAGGGATGAGAATCCATACTGGTTTTTCCGCTGCAAAGTTACGGCTTTATTTGCAATCTTTCATTGTGAAATGTAACCAAGACTTTTTTCAAAGTTTCATAAAGCTTTGTTTTTGTTACATATTCTTTTTTCTATTGTGTATCATCTTTATTTCTTCATGGCATTCTGCATGTATTCTCTAGGAGAACAGCCATAGAGGTTCTTGAACATGGTGCTGAAACTTGCGGAATTGGAGAAACCGCAAGCGTACATCACTTCAGTGATGCTTTGCTTGCCATCCTTGAGCAATTTGGCTGCCTGTTGCAGTCGGATGTTGCGGATGAAGCTGTGTGGCGTCTGATTGGTCAGCTCCTTCATCTTGCGGTGCAGGTGTACACGACTGATGCCCACCTTCTGTGCTATCATGTCCACACTCAGGTCGGAATCGTTGATGTTTTCGTTGATAACCTCCATCACCCGTTGCATCAGGGAATTGTCAGGTGTCTGCATTTCTATCTGTTCTACCTGGTGATTCTGGCTTTCATTGCCCGTAAACTTATTGCGCAAAGTGCGGCGCACGGTGAGCAGGTTGATGATGTTGCGGTGCAGAATGTCCATGTTGAACGGCTTCAGGATGTAGGCGTCAGCACCGGTCTGCAATCCTTCCAGCTGGTCTTCCTCTCTACTCTTGGCAGTGAGCAGGATGATAGGCACATCGTTGGTGTTGATGTTTGATTTCAGCTTGGCGCAGAGGGTGGTTCCGTCCATTTCCGGCATCATGATGTCGCTGATGACAAGGTCTGGCTTATTCTTCAGAATCTCGTTCAGCGCCACCTTTCCGTTAGGGTATGTGCGAATCTTGAAGTCGCTGGAGAGCTGTGCTTTCAGGTATTCCTGAATATCCTCTTCGTCTTCCACAATCACGATTTCTGCCTTGGCTCCCTTGGCAGAGGCTGGCGTAGTATCGGAATTGTTCAAGGTTTCGGCTGGTTGGTCATTGCTTTCTGCCAGCTGTTCTTCCTGTTCTGCTTCAGCAAGTTCATTATTCTGCTCTTTCTTCATCTCTTCTTCCTCGATGATCTCTTCTGGTTTGAGATGATCCTTGCCCAATGGAATGCGGATGATGAACTCGCTTCCGTGCTCAAACTTGCTTCCCTTCTCGCCCTCGTTGTTGCGGGCAGAGATGGTGCCGTAGTGCAGTTCCACGAGCGAGCGGGTGAGGTCGAGACCGATGCCCGTACCGACGTTGCGCTCGTTAGGGTCGGCAGGGGTTTGGTAGAAGCGCTGGAAGATGGTTTCCAACTTATCCTTCGGGATACCGATGCCACTGTCCTTGATGCTGATGTAGGCATGGTGGCCGGTGTGGGTGAGCGAGAGGAGGATGTGGTCTGCCGTAGGGGTAAACTTGAAGGCATTCGAGAGGGTGTTAATTATCACCTTGTCGAAGTTGTTGCGGTCTATCCATACTGGAAGCTCTTCGCAGTCATGCTGGTATTCGAAGTCGATGCTCTTGGCAATGGCTTGCTGCTTAAAAAGGTCGTATTCTTCATTGATGAACGAAACCATATCGGTCTTGCACATACGCATTACCATCTGTCCCTTGTCAATCTTTCTGAGGTCCATCATCTGGTTGATGAGGTGAAGGATACGTTCAGAGTTCTTTCGGATAATCTCGTAGATGCCTTGACGGTGAGGCTCTTTGTCTTCCTTAATCAGGGAGAGCAATGGGGTGATAATCAGTGTCAATGGCGTACGGATTTCGTGACTGATGTTCATGAAGAACTTGATCTTCGCCTCGCCCATCTCTTCGGCGTGGATATGCTGCTGCAGGATGAGCTGGTCTTCCATCTGGCGCTTGCGGTGGCGCAGGTAGAGCATGATGGCTGCTATGAGGAGCAGCAGATAGAAGAGCTTTGCCCAGATGCTGGCATACCAGGCTGGGTGAACGATGATGGTGAACTCCTTCACCGGTGTTTCGTAGCCGTTGCAGATGGCCTTGATGCGGTATTTGTAGCTGCCGGGAGCCATGTGAGAGAAAGCAAGTTCGTTCTGCCCTGCTGGCACGGTGCGCCAGGCATCGCCGTTGATGCTGTACACATAGCTTATCTGCTCCACATCATTATAGGTGAGGGTAGAGAGCTGCAGGGTAAAGGTGTTGTCTTCGTGAGAAAGCTGGAAATCACGGGAAAAGGTTGACCAGTTGTCCGTGATGGTATAGCTGCCCGACTTCATGCCCGGAGTCACCATCTTGTTGTTCAAGATGAAACCCGAGATAACGACTTTTGCCTGCCATGGGTGCTGTCTTACTTGGTCTGCCTGGAACCAGTTGAGTCCGCCCGAACCGCCTATCAGGATGGTTTTTCTATCCTGTGTGGTGCATACGGAAGCGTCGCTGAACTCGTTGCTCTGCAGTCCGCTTTCGGCATAGAACTTGGTGATTGTTCCGCTCTTGAGAGCCAGTTTGTTGAGTCCCTTGATGGTTCCTAACCATATATTGCCCTGGTAGTCCTCGGTAATGCTTGCCACGCTGTTGTCGGTGAGTCCATTGGCTGTGGTATACAGTTTTGGCTTGATGCCTTTCCTGAAGTCGAAGCAGAAGGCTCCATCCTCGGTGCCATACCATACGTGGTCTTTGCTATCAACAAACACGCAGTGCGAAAAACTGTTCTTGTTCAGGCAGTTGATGCCCTTGAAGGTGGAAACCCAGCTGTTTCGCTTGCGGTCGAGGCACGCCAGTCCCACAGAGGTGGCTACATATAGGTGGTTTCCATCGTTGGAGAAGCTGAGCTTGATGAGGTAGTCGTTGGGCAGGCTGTTGACCTTGAGGTTGTTATCTGCACCATATTTAGCCTTGTAGTTTCTTCGGCTTCCGTCTTTCTGCAGGCAGAAGAGACCTTTGCCCATGGTGGCTATCCAGATGTTGCCCTGTGGGTCTTGCTTGATATCTAAGATGCCCACCGACTTGCTGATGCCCAAATCAACGGGGTGGAAGCTTCCGGCTGCATCCATATAGCCCAGACCGTCGGTATAGGTTCCCACCCAGGTTCTGCCCTGCTGGTCCTTACAGAGGGTGAGCACGGTGCTTTGGTTCAGGAAATGCCCCTCTACGCTGTTGGTTGCTATATTAAATAGGTATAGACCATCCTTGTCGGTACCCACCCACACCTGGTTGCCCTGGTTGATGCTGAGGCTGGTAACGCAGTTTTCGCCAATCACGTTGCGGTTGCCCAGGCGGAAGCCCATGTAGTTGAAGTCGTTCTGTATGTTGCTCTGCATGAATACGCCTTTCTGCAGCATGCTCACCCAGATGTTGCCCTGATTGTCTTCTATGATGCTGGTTACCTTGCTCTTGGCCAGGTTCACCAGTCGGCTGAAGAGAGGGTTATCCTGCAGAAATCCGGTCTGAGGGTCATATACATAGATGCCCAGTCCGTCGCAGCCGATATAGAGCTTGTTGTTGCGGCTGATATAGATGTTGTCGATGGGCAGATTTCCGATGCTGCTGATTCGGGTAAAGACGTTGCTTCCTGCCCTGAGCAGATGTACGCCCTGGTTCTTGCTGGCGAGATAGATGTTGCCCAGGGCGTCCTGCTGGATATCCTGTGCGCCCACGCCTTCGGTACCGGCAAAGTGGGAGGTGACTCTACCGTTTGTTTCCTTGCGGTAGAGTTTTCCGTCTTCGGTGATGATCCAGAGTCTGCCCCGTTTATCTTCCAGGAGTTTGTGGATATATTTCAGTTTTTCCACCTCTCCCTTCATGGCATGGCATTCCTGGGCATCTTTCTTCTTAATCATGATGCCATAACCGGATGTAGCCACGGCTACGTCTTTATTCTTTAGGGGATATACCTGCTTTACGTAGGTGGCGAGTTCTTTGCCTTTGGAATCGAGCATAGGGATTTTTAGAAATTCGCTTCCCGTAAATTCCAATAGAGAGTTGTTGGTACCTAGCAGGATATGTTCCTTCTCGTCTTGAGCAATGCTATTGATGTAGTTGCTGTTGAGACCTAAAAAATTTGACATATCCTTCTTTATTACGTTGATGTGGTAACCATCGTAGTTGTTCAAACCGTTGCGGGTGGCTATCCAGATGAATCCGCTCTTGTCCTGGAACACCTGCGTGGCGAGGTTGCTCGAGAGCTGATTGTCCGTGTTGAAGAGTTTGCCGCTCTGTGCCCATGTCTGGATGGAGAAGAGGCAAATCATCATCGTGATGATTAATTGGCTTATAGTTTTCATGTCTCTTGTTTATATTTATACTGTTATTTTCTGCTTGCAAAAGTACAATTTTTAGTTGGAATATCCCAATAATTCTTTCTTTTTTTGATTACAGAAAACAAATAATTTGCCTTTGGGTGTTTATTATCAGGTGATCCTGCATGAACTGGTACAAGGAATGGTACATGAAACAGACGGATACGGGAATTGAGCAGAATGTGAACGATGAAGAAGTTATCGCCACCTATTATTATAATATAGCTGGTGTAAAAGTGAATAAACCTAAAAAAGGTATTTATGTAGTAAAACAATTGTTAAAGGGCGGAAAGACTCGTTCTTACAAAGTTTGTTATTAACGGCAAAGTATCTGTTACAAGAGACAAAGTGTATCTGAAATGAAACAAGTATCTTTGCACCCGCGAATAGACAATCATATAAAATATGTGAATGCATAAACTATAAAACATAAATCAAAAATGAATAGAACATGATTGAACAAGTGTTAACAATGAAACGGACAGCAGCCTTATGCTTGGTGGGAGCTTTCTGCAGCCTGAATGCTCAGGCACAGAAGATCCAGGTCAAGGGTAATCTTGTTGACGGTACAGGTGAGCCTCTGATAGGTGCCACTGTAAAAGTAAAGGGAAATCCCGGTGTCGGTGCTGTCACCGACTTAGATGGTAATTTCAGTATCAGTGTTCCTTCAGAGAATTCTATCCTCGTATTTACATACGTAGGTATGAAGACCAAGGAAGTAAAGATTGGTACGAAGAGAGAGTTCAAACTTACCCTTGAAGACGACAACGCCATCGGCGAAGTTGTAGTCGTTGGTTATGGTCAGCAGAAGAAGGCTTCTGTGGTGGGTTCCATCACCCAGACTACTGGTGAGGTTTTGGAGCGTGCAGCTGGTGTCAGCGACGTTGGTTCAGCCTTGACAGGTAACCTCCCAGGAGTAGTTACAATCCAAGGCAATGGTATGCCTGGTGAGGAGGAACCTCAGATTATCATCCGTGGTTCTAGTTCATGGAACAATTCCGAC
>SKED01000902.1_pt1 | contig 29676 bp, 28 predicted proteins | sample 4826651 | NCBI WGS metagenome assembly SKED01 (sample SAMN11008818, study PRJNA524170) | human gut metagenome | biome: Human fecal sample; material: Feces; isolation source: fecal sample from pouch patient p19 | host: Homo sapiens | place: Israel: Tel-Aviv | collected 2016-06-28 | reverse complement strand
GATTTCATCGAAAGTAATCCTGTTGCCCATACGCTGCGTAATATGTATATTTATAAACAAGCAAGTTGATATTTATTCACTTGAGAAACTTTAGTAAATTTAAATAAAGAACAAGGCAAAATAAACAAAATGATTTCTTTTAAAATTCCTTCTTTAATAATGGGAGAAAGTTCTCCTATATATAAGATGAATCCATATCTTATTTATAAAAAGAATAGGGTAATAATCAAAATTAATATATGTCAAATTACACACGGAAAAGACGGGATGAGAATAATATCTTCTGGTACTTTTGTGCTCTATTATAGAATAAAGGATGGATTTTATAAATTAATGAAGATGGAAAATCGAGGCATATAGATATTAGTGATATAATATAGGTTAACGTAAAAGATCTTCAAACAAATTTTAATTTGTCTGAATAGATACTACTAATCTTAAAAAATCATTAATTTTTAACCGATTATCACGATAAAATTTTATATTTGTAGCGTTAAATGGTTTTAGAATTATGGCAAAGAAAAATATAGACTTAGCAGTAGTCCTTCATGATGATTGCGACTACAAGGACTGGCTTGTGGAACTCAAGGAACGATTCTACAGCCATCGCCTCAAAGCGTCATGTGCCACCAATGGCTACTTGTTGGACTTCTATTGGAAGTTGGGACGAGACATTGAAGCTAAGCAATATACTAATACTTATGGCTCTGGATTTTACAAAAATCTCAGTCAGGATTTGAAGAACGAAATGCCAGGGGTGAAGGGATTCTCCCCAACTAACTTGAAGTATATGAGCTACTTTTATAAGCTCTATGCACCATTACAGGCAAATTGTCCGCAGCTTGCGGACAATTTTATAGAGGACTTGTATATTGCAGATATTCAGCGAGTTGTAGCACAAAGTAAAAATCGTCCGCAAACTGCGGACGATTTCAAATTGCTTTTTCTTATTCCTTGGGACCACCATCGTCGTATCATAGATAAGTGCAAGGGCAATATGGATAAGGCTTTGTTCTTTGTAAGAAAGACTTGGGAGAACAATTGGGGGCGTGACGTTCTGCTCAACTGGCTTGACACAGACCTTTATGAGCGTGACGGCAAGGCTATCACCAACTTCCAGGCTACGCTTCCTGCTGTACAAAGCAACTTGGCGCAACAGATAACCAAAGACCCTTATCAGTTGGACTTCCTTAACTTAAGGGAGAAATATGACGAGCGTGATATCGAAGATGAATTGGTGAACAATGTAACACGTTTCCTCTTGGAACTCGGAAAAGGCTTTTCGTATATGGGCAGACAATTCCGCTTGGAGGTAGGACAACAGGAGTTCTTCCCAGACTTGTTGTTTTACAATGCCCACCTCCATGCCTATGTGGTCATAGAGCTAAAAGCTCAGTCATTCCATCCATCGTTCTTAGGACAATTGAGCTTCTATGTATCTGCCATCAACCACCAATTCAAGACCGATATAGACAATCCTACCATTGGCTTGCTTATCTGTAAGGACAAAGACAACGTAGTGGCTAAATATGCCTTGGAGTCATACAAGGAACCAATGGGTATATCGGAATATCAGCTCTCCAAACTCTTCCCGAAAGACTTCAAATCATCTATGCCGACTATTGAGGAATTGGAAAAGGGGTTGAAAGATAACTAAAAGTAACGGAACTGTTTTTGCATGAACAAAGAAGAAATAAAACAAGAACCTAATGATGGGCTGATAGCTCGCATATTAGGAGGAACACCCACTATTTTACAGAAGGTGTTCTTTATACTTATGGCATTTTCGCTGATATTATGGCCCTTGGGATGCTATGTTTCTATATTCTTCTTTGATGCCCCTGTTCGCTCTTATGTAGACAAAATATGTCGTTATGGTATGCTTATAACCATCTACTTGTATCCTATCTACTTGTTCCCTTTGTTGAGATTTATGTTTCAACTTTCAAAGAACTTAAGAGCAACTTGGCTTTATTATCTATGTCCGATAGTACCAATATTAATTCTTAGGTTGTTATTTTCAATTAGTACAATCAGTGCTCCGAAAATAGACAATACCGAATTTTGCACTAATGAGGATTTGGTTGGTCATTGGACTTTGAATGGTGGAGAAAGACAGATCAATTATCCTGAGATTGAATTTTTCAATGATAGTACGGTGGAATTATACTCACAAGCTGATACCCTATACAGATATACCTATTGTTTGCAAAATGATTCCTTATATCTCAATGACATAAATGGAAGACAATACGTAAATAAAATCAATAAAGTCGATGACGAAACCATTATGTTTGAGGGTATCGCAGATGTTAAAGGCATACAGATTTATCATAAATAAAATGTTCTTGAAATGAGAATCTATAAACGAAAAAATATACTTGAAAGAAATATAAATTATAGCAATGCGTATGGTAGAAATCTTCTACAAGAAGCTATTGTATCTTGTGAAAATGCAATTGCTGTTGATTTAGTGAATAAAGGCATTGATATTAATCATCAAGATAAAATGGGATGGACTCCTTTACATTTCTGTGCGCAATACAACAATATAACCATTGCAGAATTGTTATTACAAGAGGGAGCAAAGGTAAATATTATTGATTGCTATGGCAATAATCCTCTATGGTATGCTGTATTCAATGCTAATGATGATTATTGTTTAGTCAAATTGCTTGTAAAATACGGAGCAGATGCATTAAGTAAAAATAATGCTATGCGCTCTCCTTTAGATTTCGCAAAGCATATTGAAGATACGGAAATGATTAATATTCTTGCAAATAAAAATCTAATTTCAAAATACCAAAGTAAAAAGTAATATGAGGCATTTCTTATTGACAATCGTTATAGTCTTGGTCATAGCAATGGGGCTATCCTCTTGTCTGTGTCAACCAAGGTATGCAAGTTTTTTGAATCTTGTAGAAAAAATAGATAGCATAAATTCTTATTCCTACACATTACAGCAAGCTTCGCCAGACAGTGGGGTCCTACTAAAAGACACTTTAGCAAAAGAACTTCTCGGCGACATTTTCTATCATCATAAGGAAGCACAAAATCGAGAGGTCAGGCTCGTTGGTGTTAGTCAACCATACGCCCAAGTTCTTGTCTGTGCCTTTAACATAAAGAGCATTGGTTTTGAATGGAAAACAAATGAAACATTTCTTGTTACTTATGGGCATGATGGAAAAATTGCAGATGCATTATATTTAGGCATAAACGAAATTACCCCCACATTTATAAAGTTCAGTTTCAATAGCAAACGGCATATTCCTACAGAGGATATTCAAAGAAGTAAATGGGTATATAACGAGCAAAGTAATCTTCTTAAATTAGAGGTATTTGAAGAAAATTCTTGGCTTGACGAAGACAAAAATCCATGCTTGGACAACTACTATCATACTTTCTTCTATCGAATAGACGAACAAGGGCGTATTGTCCGCTTAAGAAAAGGGAAAATTGTACCTTATAAATATAACCATTCTGACCATGCCTACGACTCATATCTTAAAGCAGCACATAAACGCTTTGCATTACAATTCACTCCCTATTCAGAAAGGCACATGAAATAGTTAGAAGAAACTAAAAAAGAGCCCCAAAAAATCGTTATATTTAGGGGATAGCAAAAAAACAAAAATTATAATGGATTTATAGAATAATCCAAATTTTATTAGTAGTTTTGCAAACGATAAGAGTTGTTTGACAAGCAATCCTATGCACATTGATTTTATAAAAAAAACTACCCATGCACCCTAAAACAGGGGGGTATGGGTAGGATTAACGACATAGCCATTAGGTATGTGGCGAAGTTGAGTGGTAAAGGAGTAAGTTACGGTGCAACGAGTTAAGCGATTACTAAAACTACAATCACCGCAATAATACTATTGATTTTACGTTCTTTTCAAAAAGGGGTTGTGCAATAGTGGCTTAAAGGCTAAAAGCACTACCTTTGCATTACGCTTGAATTATATAGTATTAAGGCGCATCGCCAGTAAACGTCCTTTGTTATTTGATTCAAAAATAACTTTTTTCAAAACTTTCTCCCGAAATCCTTGGCAGTTTCAAAAAGAAATCGTAACTTTGTGGGGTAGTTTTTAAAACAGATGGTTATGAAGTACTTGGATCCTAAGGCAGACCTCACGTTCAAGAAGATATTCGGCAATCATCCCGCAAGACTGATCAGTCTTCTGAATGCCCTCCTGCCACTCAGCGAAGAGGAGCAGATACACGAGATAAAGTATCTGCCAACAGAACTTGTGCCCCAGCTCGAAGGGGGCAAGAATACCATAGTGGATGTACTTTGCACCGACGTCAGAGGCAGGAAGTTCTGCGTGGAGATGCAGATGGAATGGTCTGATGCCTTCCAGCAGCGAGTATTGTTCAATGCATCCAAGCTCTATGTGAGTCAGGCTAAAAAGGGAGGAAAATACAGCGAACTCCAACCCGTGTATTCTCTCAACCTGATAAATGACATCTTTGCGCATGATACTCCGGATTTCATCCACAACTACCGCATCGTGCACGATAAGGACAGCAATAAGGTCATTGAAGGCTTGCATTTCACCTTCATAGAACTCCCTAAGTTCACTCCTCATTCCATCGCCGACAAGCGTATGATGGTGCTGTGGCTCCGTTTCCTGACGGAAATCAATTCCAATACGAAGGAAGTACCAGCCGACCTGCTTAATGACCCGGAGATAGGAAAAGCCGTAGAAGAACTGGAGATTTCCGGTTTCTCGGATGCCGAACTCTGGGCCTACGACAAGTTCTGGGATTCCGTAAGCGTTGAAAGAACCCTCATTGATGACAGCTACCAGAAAGGCATAGAGAAAGGCATAGAGAAAGGTATGAACCAGCGAAGCCTTGAGATTGCCAGAAAGATGCTGGCAAAGGGTATGGATGAAGCATCGGTCATGGATATGACGGGGCTGACGGCAGAGGAAATCAAGCAGATGAAACTCTAGGCTTGCCATACTGTATGAGATGAAAGAAAAATATAAGTGTGATTTTCCGCCTCGCTATGTGTTAGCGAACTCATTTTGGGGCTAATTCTAATCTATAATATAAATACCGATAAAAAGAAAATAGTATCTGATAAAATCGGAGACCAACTGTCCCCTAAGGGTGTATTCCCTTATAGCACTCCTGGCATTTGCTTGTTCCAGCAAAAATATGTTAGCGCAAACAAATTCTGACGTCCTCTACTAAGGAATGAGCGACAAAGAACTTTATTTACTAACCATCATCAATTTAGAATTATGGGTAGATTTATCATCAAGCTCGTGCGCTTGATACTGAAGTATGGGCGATTCAGCCTTGTTTGCGTGGTCATTCAATTGAATGGCAACAGCAAGTATATTGAGTATATGAACAACGATTTTAAGGAGGAGAAGCCATGCTTGGAGAAGGAAGAACCATAAACGTAACGGGCAATGCCTGCTATATAGAGTATGTGGAGAATTGCTATGTGAATGGTATCGCCAAGAAGAAGAACGATGACGATCCTGCGGCACGTATGTCGGATGAACTGAAGGGAGAGAGGGGACTGGCAGTCTTGAAGAATCTGCAGAAACATGGGCTGCTCGATGAGGACTTCTACCCTATGGGACTGTCCAACTCTGAGTCTGCGGTCCTTGCCTATCAGATATCTATAACGCTGGGTATCAATGAGATGTGGAAAGTATTCTCTGATCTCTGGAATATTACTCCCAATGCCCTGAGAGCTGCTTATAATAGAGGAATGGAGCAGAAGAAGACAATGAAATTCCTGGATGAAATAACCCCTTTGCTGAACGGTAGTACTAGTACGCGTACATAGTACGTACTAGGTAAATATAAAAAAATCACCGTACCTTTGCACCCGTAATCAGACAAGTAAAGTCTGGTTGCGGGCGTTTTTCGTTTATAGGAATCCGGTACCGTTCCTGAAACTGAAATCTGGCGAATATCTCGCAGCCCAACCCTTTAATATGATATATTGATATGGCAGAAAATGCTTATGTGTTTTATCATCCACAGTATGGCGGATTGAGATTAGTGAACATCGACGGAGGGTTGTTCTTTTGCCTCGAGGACCTGGTTGCCATCACTGATATCGGCAGAGATACATTGTTCCCGGTATTAGCCGATACGGAGGGGAAAGTGGTAGAAATGTATGTGGAAGTGCATACAAAAAAGGTGCCGAAGGATTTTACACATCGTCTGTTTTTCGGTGAATTCTTTGGCAATGCTGACAAGGTGGTGCAAAAAAGTAGAATAGCTTGGAGAAATATGATATTCGTTGACTCTCAGGTGGTGAGAGATATGACGATAGGCTGTTCGAAAGATCCGGAGTGTAAGTTGTTTTACAAGTGGGTCAAGGATTATATCCAGCCTGTGATGGAGGACGAGGACAGATGTTGGCGTCATGAATGTGTCATGATGAAAAGAATCTGTTATGACCCTCTAGAAAAGCCGATTGACATCCGATATGCTGCCGACGGCCTGTATATCAACGGTATGAGAATCAACTGACATTATTCATCTTATAAATAAGAGATTACAATCATGAAACAAGCAGCAAAGAAGCAGCTCCTCAACGCCCAGAAGGTGGACGGAGCCATCATCAGTGAGGAAAACGGTACCATCGCCTTCCGCAAGGCACCATGGAACGATAGCGAGGTTATCTGCGAACAGCCTAAGGTGATACCGGGCAGAATGGTATGCTCAGGCGAGAAGGGAGGCGACGAGTTCGACTTCAAGCCTTACGAGCATACGGGCGAGAAGATCTTCGAGGAAATCTTCAAGACCAACCACGCCGTGGTGCGCACCACCAAGCGCACGGTGCAGGTGAACTATACCTTCAGCCGAGACCTTGACAAGCAGGACATGCTGCGCTACCTCAAGGCAGAGCACAAGGAGCTGATTGCCGGATTCAAGGAGGCAGACATCAAGGGGTAATTGATAATGAATAATGTATAATTCAACACTCAACATTCAACATTCAAAAAAATGGAACATATTATAGCATATAATCCGTACAAGAATGGCAATAAAGGGAGCGTAAGCTCCCAGCCACTCTCGGTTTACGACAAGACCATCGCTTATCCCTGGATGGCAGACCTGGTAGCTGCCATCCGTGGGGGTAACGATGAACTGAAGAAGCAGCTGCCTTTCCGCTGCGCACACTACTACCAGTTCCGGGACAACAGACGCTCGCAGAAGAACGCCGTGCCCGAAAGCTTCCTCTTCCAAACCACCATCGATGTGGACGATAAGAAATATGTGGACAAGGCGATAGAGAAGGCACGTGAGCTGAACTGCAGCGACACCATCTGGAAGGGCGCCCTGCTGCACCTGGAGTACTCAGCCCGCAAGAAGCTGCACATCGACATCCGCATGCCCGTAGGTATGACTATAGAGGAGACGCAGCGAGCCTATTGCGAGGCGCTGGGCGTGCCCTACGACGAGAGCTGCATCACGCCTGAGCGCATGCTCTTCATCACCGACAAGGAGTCGGAAATCTATCGCTCACCCCATTGGTACGAGGTGCTGCCACAGGAAGAGCTGAAGAAGCGCAGACAAGCCTACCTGGACCGTGGGCTCACCATTGACGGAAGAGGTGTGGCTGTTTCTTCTGGCTCTGCTATTCAGCCTGCCCAACCTTGTGATAGCAATGCTGATCATCTCAGCCCTGCTGGAACTCCTCTGGAGGCTGTCGCTGTGGCAACCGGCAAAAACCTCGCAGCCTTCGACCTCTTCCGCAATGCGGCTGGCCTGAAGGACGTAGATATCAATACCCCAGGCTCCCGTCACTCATCGCTCCTGGCGATTATGAGCGCAGGCGCATCGAGAGTGATGCCCGAAGAGGAACTGAAGGCGGTGGTGGCGCAGAAGATGCCTGTCTTCTCGCAGGAGCGTGACTGCCAGCAGCTCATCCACGACTTCTATGCGAAATATGGCGACAGTTCGAAGCCGATGTCACAAGCCGTGATCCGCATCAATGCCCAGGCAGAGAAGTCCTCCCAGAAGGATGCCGTATCGTTCAAGACCATGAGTTCCGAAGACGGTACGGATTCCAATGCGGAAGATGATAAAATCGCTCCGCCTCCGATGCCCGAACATCTCCCGAAACTCGTGGAGCTGCTGCTATCGAAGACCCCGGACATCTACAAGCCTGCCGTGGCACACGCCATCTTCCCGCCACTTGCCACACACCTCTGCAAGACCACCTTCAAGTATATTGACAACGTGGAGCACGAGGCTACCCTGATGTGCTGTCTGCTGGCGGGCACGGGCGCAGGCAAGAACTGTGTGCAGATGCCTATCAACATGATTATGGAGGACATCAGAAAGCGCGACCGTGAGAATCTGAACCGGGAGAAGGAATGGAAGGAGGAGGTGACACGCAAGGGCGCCAACAAGGATAAGCGCAAGCGTCCGGAAAACCTCATCATCCAGGAGATAGATGCCGATATGACCAACCCGGCATTCGTGATGCGCACGGCTGAGGCTCAGGAGCATTTCCTCTATACAACGCTCAACGAGATAGACCAGTTTGATGCCCTCAAGGGGCAGGGCAACCAGCAGTTCAAGATCATGTGCCTTGCCTTTGATCCGGGAAACTCATACGGCCAGACCCGCGTGGGCACATCGAGCATCACCGAGCGCATCACCATCCGGTTCAACTGGAATGCATCGACCACTGTCCAACTGGGGCAGCGATATTTCTCGAAGGTGCTCACCGACGGACCTATCAGCCGCATCAACTTCTGTACCATCCCGGAGCGGGAAATCGGTGCCGATATGCCTGTATATGGCGAATACGACGATGCCTTCAGAGAGGCGCTCAGACCGTACATAGAGAATCTGTGCAAGGCGTCGGGTAGGATAGACTGCGCTGAGGCTTCCGCCCTGGCAGAAAAGTTGAAGGAGGAGAACGCCGACTTTTCGCGTATGTCGCAAAACAGGGTGTTCGAGAATCTCTCCTTCCGTGGCAACGTAATAGCCTTTCTCAAGGCTTGCGTGCTGTACGTGGCAAACGGCTGCAAATGGGAACCCGAAATAGAAGAGTTCATCAGATGGAGCGAGAGCTACGACCTGTGGTGCAAGATGATTTTCTTTGGTGCAGGCATAGCCAAGGCTAATGAGGTAGGAGAGAAATCGAGCAAGCGAGGACCTGCCAACCTGCTCCAGCAATTGCCTGACACCTTCACCTATGCGCAGGCTGAGATGGTGCGTCAGCAGAACGAGTTCGGCAAGAAGGGTACGGCGATGATGCTGAGAAACTGGGTGAACCGCCATTACATTGAGAAAATTCCTCCGAAGGGAGCAAATACCGACGGAGCTGACGGAAAGCAGGGCGGAAAGGTATTCAGTATTCAGTTATTCAGTTTTAAGAAGCTATTATATCGTTCCGACGGACTCGACCTGAGAGGTTTCGACGTTTAACAGTTAAAAAACTTAACACTTAATATTCAGACAAAATGGAAATAGTATTAAAGCGTATAGCTAAAATGGGAACTTATACCATAGGCAGACTCTATCTGCTGACCGATGCGAGCGTAAAGCGTAACTCGCTGCCTGGTAAGAAGATAGACGACAAGAGTAGATTGGTTCATACCTTTGACAGCCAGCTGCTGTCCAAGGATACATATCTCTGCGATACCATGGAGCCTACATGGCGCAATCTGTTGGGTATCAAGCTAAAGCCAGAGGAAGTGGATGCCCGCTATAGCCGCAAGAGCGGCGTGAAGGCACGTAAGGTACCTGGCCATACGGCCATTCCTGAGGGATCATATCCCGTGGTCATATCGTATTCGCCAAGATTCAAGCGTTGGCTGCCATTGCTGCTGGGCGTGCCGAATTTCGAGGGCATCCGCATCCATGCAGGCAATTATCCTGACGACACGCAAGGCTGCATCCTCGTGGGGGAGAACAAGCTTGAGGGCATGGTGGTGGACTCCCGTATCTGGCTGCAGCGGCTCATCAACGCCATGGTAGCGGCCCGCGACCGAGACGAAAGTATCTGGATAACCATCCAATAGGATAGGGAGTCATAACTTTTACCATAGAACAGATAGGGAACGCACTGCGTTCCCTATTTATACTTATATTACTTTCTCAATGCACTTTCCTCACGTATCTAATAGTCTGCACTTTACGTTTTAATCGGTACGAGGCTTGTTCTTGCTTTCTCTATCCTATAAAGAAACAGATTAAAGTTGTTGATTTTCAGAATGTTTTCCGTAATCTTTGTACCACGTTTTTTTTGCTTCTTTTTTCTGCTCGGTATATGGGACAAACGTAATAAAAAATCTCAGAAACGAGAAAATATCTGATGAGAAAATTATATTTTTCGAAAACTTTTCTTTTCAAGTGAAGAAAAACAACCGAAAATTTTGTAGTTTCAGAATAATACCGTAACTTTGCCCATAGAAGTTTCTAAAATTTAAAAAATCGAATAATGGCGAGCTTTAGGCTTGAATAAGCGGGAAACCGGGGTGCGACATTAGGGAAAATATTTATTATTATGGGATTAAGAATAAGAAGATCAATAAAAATAGCTCCAGGTGTTCGTTTGAACTTTGGGAAGAAGGGGATTAGCACTTCTATTGGAAAACGTGGTGCAGGTATCACCATTGGTCCTACAGGTACAACAGCTCATGTTGGTATACCTGGTACGGGGATTTCCTATGTAAAGAAAGTTGGAACTGCTAAAAAATCTGCAAAGGAGAAACTGCAATCCACTGATGAAAATGAAAAGCCTAAAAGAAAATATTCTTGCTTAGGTAGTTTTTTAGCAATCTCTGGTATAGTAATAGTTATGGCAATTCATTCTACATGCGAATGGTCGGCATTAACTCTTTCTATATTGGTTATTTGTGTGCTTTATTTTTTATTTGCATCCATAACTTATTTTAGTAATACTCTCAAAAAAAATACTTCGACCGATACAAATCACACAAAAAACGTATCCCAAACAATGGAGTCTACAACACCCCCGATTAATCCAAAAGACGTATCTCAAAAAATGGAGTCTACCATAAACCCGATTAATCCAAAAGAACCATTTACCCGTTATAAATATCCGTCTTTTGATCTACTCAAGGAATATGAGGTAAATATCAATCACATAAATGAGGAGGAACAAAGGACTAACAAGAACCGTATCATCGAGGTATTGGGTAATTTTGGAATACAGATAAAAACTATTCATGCATCTGTAGGTCCTGCCATTACGCTCTACGAAATACAATTAGCAGATGGTATGCTTCTATCTAAGGTTAAAGAATTCGAGGATGATATCGCTCTAAGCCTTTCTGCCTTCGGAACTCGTGTTATCGCTCCATTCCCTGGTAAAGAAACGTTTGGAATAGAAATACCAAATTCTTATCCTGATGTTGTAAGCATAGAAAGTGTTCTTAACTCTTCTCAATTTAAAGACACTCGAATGGAACTTCCGTTGGCAATAGGAAAAAACATTGACGGAGAGGTATTTATGATAGATCTATCTATGGCGCCACATTTGCTCATTGCAGGCTCTACATTGCAGAACGATTCTTTAGGATTGGATGCCATTATTTTCTCATTGCTCTATAAAAAACATCCCAACGAACTCAAGCTGGTACTCATTGATTTGGGTAAAGTTGAGTTAAATGTCTATTCGAGAATAGCTAATAAGTTTATGGCAGCAATACCCGATGATGAGGCTATAGTCACTAATACCAAGAAAGCAATGCTAACTCTCAATAGCATCTGTCAAGTTGTGAATGACCGCAACAAGCTTTTTGAGAAAGCTGGGGCATACAATATAAAGGAGTATAATCAGATGTACATCAACCGTAGATTGCGACTCGTTGACGGACATGAGTATTTGCCTTACATAGTTGTGGTAATTAATGAGTTTAGTGACCTCATTATGACTTATGGAAAGGAGGCGGAAGACCTTATTGTTAATATTGCCAAGAAAGCTTGTACTGTGGGCATTCATATGGTAATTAAATTTAAAATTAGCTAAACTTGCAAAGCACCCCCATAGTACCATTCACCAAACAGCTCCTATAAATGAGTTGTTGTCAGCCCAAACACGCACATCGGAAAATCAAATAATACAAGAAGATTTACAAAAGAAAGGCTTTTGTGAAAAATCACAAGGAAAAGAGGCTGTGGAAGTCTTAAATTCTATGGATGCTTTAAATTCTTTAATCGGATTAGCTTCCGTAAAGGAAGAATTATCCTCTATGGTCAATTTTATAAAACTGAACAGAAAAAGAACAGAACAAGGGCTTCCCGTAACTCAAATTGCATATCATTGTGTGTTTACAGGAAATCCTGGTACTGGAAAAACAACTGTGGCAAGATTATTAGCAGGAATATTTAAAGAACTAGGAGTATTGAAAAAAGGCCAACTTGTAGAAACTGATAGGTCTGGGTTAGTTGCTGAATATATAGGGCAAACAGCAGTGAAAACTAACAAGATTATAGACACCGCACTTGATGGAGTCCTGTTTATTGACGAAGCATACACTTTGGCTCAAGGTGGAAGTCAAGATTATGGACACGAGGCTATTGCTACTTTGCTTAAACGCATGGAAGACAATAGAGATAGACTAATTGTAGTTCTTGCCGGGTATGGTTCTGAAATGAAAACGTTTATTGAATCTAACCCTGGGTTAAGGTCTCGTTTCAACAGGTACATTAATTTCCCTGATTACACTCCAAATGAATTATTGGAAATATTCCAGAGCTATCTTGTTAAGCAACAATACGTATTGTCAGAATCTGCATTGACTCAAACAGCTAATTTCCTAACAAAGGAAGTTGGTAAAGGTAAGAACGATTTTGGAAATGCTCGTTTTGTAAGAAACCTCTTTGAGAAGGCTATAACACAACAGGCAAATCGTTTGGCTAATATTGAAAGCTGCGATAAAGATATGCTTAAACGCATAGAGGAAGAAGATATTATAAAAAGTATACAACGAATATAATCTTATTAAACGGAAAATCATGAACGGAGAGAAATTTAGAAATACATTCATCTCTATCAAGGGAATTTTAGGCTTGATAGAAGCCAAGGACGTCGCCATCCCTGAAATACAACGTCCGTTTGTTTGGAAGAACAGTCAGGTGCGTGACCTAATAGATTCGCTCTACAAGGGTTATCCTACAGGGTACATTATCCTTTGGAAGAATCCTAATGTAAAGCTAAAGGACGGTACTATATCTTCTGGCAAGAAAGTAATTATAGATGGTCAACAACGCATTACTGCATTGATGACTGCCGTGGCGGCACAAAAGGTTTTTAACAATGAGTTCAAAGAGTGCCGTGTAAAGATAGCTTTTAATCCGTTTGCTGCACTTGACTATGCTAATGGTAACAGTGAAGCGGAAATTTTCGCAGTGCAAACACCAGCTCACTTAAAAAGCAAGTATTGGATTCCTGATATTTCTGAAATATTCAGTACTTCGTTTTCATCGTGGACTTTTATTCCAAAATATATTGAGCAGAATCCCAACATGACAGGCGAGGACTTACAGGGAGTTCTGAACACCTTGAAAGGGATAGAGGCCATTCAGATGGGAGTGATAGAACTGTCAGAGAATCTTGATATAGACGTGGTGACTGACATCTTCATCCGCATCAACTCCAAAGGCTCAGCTCTCAGCCAAGGCGACTTTGTGATGTCAAAGATGGCTGCAGATGAGGCGCACAAGGGTAATACCTTGCGCAAAATCATTGATTATTTCAGTCATTTATCAGTTGTACCCACCTATTATAACTATATCAAGGAACATGATACAGAGTTTGCTGGAAGTGGCTATTTGGAAAAACTTGCTTGGCTTTCTACAGATACAGAGACAGTATATGATCCGACTTGTGATGATGTTATACGTGTCGCTTTCATGCATAAATTGAAGCGAGCCAAGTTGGCTGAACTTGTGCAGTTGCTCACGGGACGTGACTTTGAAACCCGAGATTTCAAAGAGGAAATTGTGGATGATACGTTCAAGCAAATGTATGAAGGTGTACTTAATGTTATCAGTCAGCACAACTTCACGCAGTTCATGCTAGCCATCAAGTCGGCTGGTTTTATATCAAGCAAGATGGTCACTTCAAATATGGCCCTTGATTTTGCCTATACCATACACCTGTTGCTCCAAAAGTCAGATGTGCCTGTTGCTGAACGGAAACGCATTGTTCAGAAATGGTATGTGTTGTCTGCTCTAACCGGAAGATACAGCACATCACCAGAGTCTGCTTTTGCAAGGGATTTGCGTCAGATAAGTGAGCGAGGAGTACCGACAATGCTTAAGGCTATGGAAGATGCCATTCTGTCTGAAAACTTTTGGACGGTGGCTTTGCCCCAAAATTTGAACTCCACGTCTACGACCAATCCTACTTATCTTGTGTATTTAGCTGCTCAGGTTTATTTCAACGACATTTCTTTATTGTCTTCCAATATAACGGTGCGTGAGTTGATAAGCCTTGGTGGGGACGTACACCACATATTCCCCAAGAAGTATCTTATCAAGAACAATTACAGTAAGAACTTCTACAATCAGGAAGCCAACTATGCTTACCTTGACAGGCCTGTTAATGAATCGATAGGAATGCGTGCCCCAAAAGACTATTTTTCTTTGGCGTTGAAACAGTGTGAAACCAAGCAAGCAGAATGTGGGTCTATTATTGATGCTGATTTCCTTAAAGTAAATCTTGCAGCAAACTGTATTCCCGAAAATATTTGCGACTTAGACAGTGATCTGTATCCTGAGTTTCTTGAGCAGCGGCGTCTATTGATGGCACAGAAAATACGCAGCTATTACGAGAGTTTGTAACTGGCAAATCCAATTTATTTGTGTATGATATACTCACAATATTGGGGCAAGTTGATGGCTTACCCAAAAGTGCCAGATAAATAATTTGCATATTTCATTGATTGGCAATAATCTATTTGCCAGTCAATGGAATATAAATAGGGAGGAGCTTCTTACTTTTCCGATGCCATGGATATTGCTAATGTTATTATAACAATAGTGATGACCACACATGGAAGGAAAATCCAAAGTAGTACTTTTCTTCTACTCGATTAGTTCATATTCTATGATTTCAGCAGCTTGATTTCTTCCTGGCTTAATCCCGTCATTTCCATGATAGTGGTATCATCCAATCCTTTAGACAACATTTTCTTTGCAATTTCCTGGGCTTTTTGGTAGCTGCCTTTTGCTTCACCCTGGGCTAGGCCTTTAGCTAGACCTTTAGCTTCACCTTCCTCCATTCCCTCCTCATATCTGTCTTTCAAGAGGGTCTTCTCTGTTCTTACTGTATCCCAGAATTTATCATAGGTACGGAGCTCAGTATCTGTAAAGGAGGTAACCTTGAGCTCTTCCAGCGCCTTGCTTATCTCGGGACACTCCAACAAGTCAGCAGGAACCTCTCTTGTATTGGAGTTAATCTCCGTGAGGAAGCGGAGCCATAATACGCTCATTCGCTTTTCCATGAAAGTATGAGGTGTAAACTTCGGCAATTCAATAAAGGTGAAGTGCAGACCTTCTATCACTTTCTTCGTGTCTCTGTCGTGAACGATGCGGTAATTGTGGATGAAGCAATCGGGCATATCTTTCTCGAATATTTCATTCACGAGGTTCAGGGAATACACGGGCTTCAATATACTATAATCTTCATTTTTCTGGAGTTGCGTTACATAAAGCTTGGAAGCATTGAAGAGTACTCGCTGCATAAAAGCATTGCTCCATTCCATCTGCATTTCAACACAGAACTTCCTGCCGGAAACATCCTGGCATAGTACATCTACGATCGTGTTTTTCCGTCCATAAAGTTCTGGTACAAGTTCTGTCGGCAAATATTTAATCTCCACTATCTGCTCCTCATCGGAAAGGGGCAGGAGGGAGTTGAGCAAACTGATGAGCAGATCAGGATGCTTTGCAAATATTTTCTTGAAGGTCAAATCTGCCTTCGGATCTAGATACATCATATTTTCTTCTCCTTATCATTTTATCCTTATTTGTTCCGAGATATTCGGCTTTCTTCTAAGTCTGCTGCAAAGTTAATACTTTTATTTTTATAATACAAGAAAAATAAGGGTAAATTCTCTCTTTCTTTTATTCTTAGTCATAAAAACTCCGATGGATAGCTGTAATACCGATAGGAGGGTGCGTTTCTGGCGGGACCGTCTGGTGGTAGATGTGGACGAGGGACAGATAACTTACGTAATGCTTTTCCTGAAATTGAACTCTAAGTCGCTGACTTCACGAGCAAAAATAGGGAGTTAAAAAAGCTCCCCATTTCTTCCCTTAAATCTTTCGATTCCGTATATCTTGAGAAATTCATCTATGAGTGTTTGATTTGCTAATGTTGAGAAATTTCGAAGATGAGAATCATCCACCTCAGAATGGCACTTTACGCAAAGACATTCTAGGTTACTTTCTCTATTGTCTAGCTTGTCTCCATTGCGATGATGAACCTGTATATACATACTTTCAAGTGGCGAAACCTGCACACCACATCGTTCACAAGTAAAATTGTGCTTTTCTCGAAATTGAAGACTAAGAACATTCCAATCTCTAGCATATCCATTCACATCTTCCTCTGTATCTTTTCTTGCGGCAAATGGAGCTTCATTAATTTTCTTAAGCATTTCTACATACTGGGTTGATGTTGTATTTCTATCAATATCACCCATTACACGAGCACAATTCTTGCATAGCTTTAGACCTTTTAATTTCTTTTCTTTTCGATGGTCGCTTTTGTCTATCACAAGAATTGGCTCGTCCTCGGTTTTGCGATATTCAGGAACGGCACCAGAACTATTCATGTATTTCTCTATTGTGTCGCATTTGCAGATATGATACTTGGGATATTTCGTTTCACCATTATATTCGATAAAAAATTCTCGTTTAAACAAAAATACTCGGCGAGGAAACTTTGTTACGGGGTCGATGGCAAAGATTCCATGATTTGTGATCTTTAATGCTCCTGCTTTTATCTCTTCAAGAGAAACTTCCTCAGATGAAACTGTCTTGTACGGCTTAGAAAAGTCAACAATGGCTACACCAAGTTCTTCTAGCTTTTTCCGAAAAGCAGAGAAGTCAACAATAGGTAATTCGTTTTCATTCATAGTTTTTCTATTTATTTTTCCCTACAAAATTCTCCAAAAGCTTTTCACTATCGGTGATGATTCTGAATTCCACACGTCTAGACTTTGCTAAGTCTATTTTATTCTGGCTATCATGAATGTATTCACCCTTTGAGTCCAAAGCCTTTCCGTATGAAAGACCATTTGCTGTAAACCAGTATTCTAGCAACGCCTTCTCTTTTGGAGTATATTTCTGGAACTCAGGCAAAGAACGGAAGAAGCGAAGTACATTCAGCGCACGCTTCTGAGATAAAATAACATTTGCGATATAAGGGTCTTTGTCCAACTGTGGATAGCCCCAATCGTCCGTATGTCCCTCAATACGTATCTCTGTGATATGGTTCCGCAAGCTGTCATTCAGAAGAATATCAAAGTACCTTGGCAGGAAGTCTGCAAGAACCTTTTGGAAATCAGGAGAAAGCTGATCTGAACCCTGCTGGAAAAGAACAGAAGCGTTCTTAAACTTCATGGACAGATCGCTACCAATCGTCATTTGCCATTTAGCGGTATCACCCTCAAACTTGCTTACCAATTTGTCATGGAGATTTTCTTTCACCTCCACGTAATCTTTCAGCGTAACCGAATGTTCCTGAACCTTACTGATATAGGCAATGGCAACAAACAGAAATATCACCATCAATCCAGTCATAAGGTCAGAAACTGACATCCAAATATTATTTTTTGCCATAATTATCTCAGATATTTACCAGCCATTGATGCAATTAGATTATCAAGGCTAGCCAATGTTGCACTTAATCTATTGTAGAAGCTCTTGTCAATATTCAGAATCTGCTTGTTCAGTTCCTCGCTTCCGTTTTGAATAATACCAATACCTTCTTCCAAGCTCTTCTTGGTTCCTTGCCAGAACTGTTCGTTATAGTTTCTAATACTATTCAGTTCTTCTAGCTTATTGATAAGTCGCTGTACATCATCCTTGAAAATTTGTACGCCCAGGACCCATTCGTTCAGCTTCTTGGTAATGGCATCTTGCTTCTCCATTCCGTCTTTAGCAAGTGAAGCAGACTCGGAAAGGTTTCTAGAGATTTCAATAAACTTCTGATCATCAACCATCACTTCTTTAAGAACTGATATCAACTGAGCAAGCTTTCCACCATTTCCGACAAGCTGATTTGCATAGTTTGAAACATCAAGCATCACTGTAGAAGTACCCTCAAAATCCTGCTCCATCTGATGGTACTGTTTAATTAAGCTTTCAATCATAGCCTTATTTTCTTCCTGCCATGTATTCAGCTTCTCTACGCTTTCGTTCAGTTTTGCAAAATTCTCCTGAACCAATTTGCTGATAAGGTCGTTCATCTGCTTCTGGAACTCTTCTGTTACCTTCTTCATCACGTTTACCAAAGCTTCCGTATTGCTCTTCTTAAGCAGTTCACTAAACTCATCAAACTTATTGGCGAGCAGTTTGTTGGTATCATCCATTTTATCCTCGATTTCATCTACCTCTGAGCGCAAAATCTGGCTGAACTTCTTAAGTTCCTCGTTCATTTCATCAAATGTAGAAGTATTTGCTGATTGTGCGTCAACAATTTCACCAAGAACTTCTTCTGTTCTCTTGTTTACAGAATCTATGCTAGCCAAAGATAAAGCCATGTTTCTTTGTGCGGCAATCTGTTCTCCTTGAATCAAAGCTAGACGAGATAGGGTAGAGTCAACGTTTGTGCGTTTCTCCTCGCTTTTCTTCTTAATTTCCAGAAGCTGAGTATAGAATGAAGTCTGAGAATCCCCCATTTGTCTAACGACGTCTCTTGTTTCTTTTATAGCGGACACCATGGTAGTACTCATTTCTCTAACATCTTTTCCCAGTTCTCTGATAGCAGCATCAGTAGAAGAGATGCCGCCATCCTCTTTATCTAACTTAATATCTGTGCAGAAGTGGCGAAGCAAAAGAGAACCGCCCATTCCGAACAGGGAAGTATAAAAGGCTGTCTTCAAACCACCAAGAAGAATAGGAATACTATGAGTCAAGTCATTTACATTAAAGCCAGCCAAGCCGATTGTGATTCCTAGAAATGTACCAAACACGCCAAGAGTTGAAACGATAGAAGGGAAAGCATCTACCGTTCTTTTGTGTTTCTGTAAGAAATCTTCTTTAGCGTTCTTCGTAATATAAAAGAAAATAAAAAAAGCAGCACCTATAATGATGCAGCAAATCCACGTCACGATATTCGTTCCTTGTTCTGTCATAATTTCAATCGTTTTTCCTGCAAAAGTACGAAAAAAATCGATAGGTTGTGTCGGAAAAGGCTTACTTTCTTTCTAGTTTAGAAAGATGATAAATAAATAAGCAGTATCTTTCTCTTCGTAAATCATAGAACAATAATCATATAAACAATAAAAACTTTATTTTTGAAATGGTTAAATGATGTGAAGTACCGGTAAATAAGAAGGATTCCGACGATAATATGTATACTAGTCATCGAACAGTCGTTAACAGATTTATGTTGTGTAGATTTCTTAACTTTTAAAATTGCGATAATACCCAAAAATCATATTACCTTTGTTCTCGTAAGTTTGTGAGGTGAGAGGACAAACTGATACAGATTCAATGTTTTATATCATATAAGGCACTATACCCTATCTTTACCTCTCACAATGGTGCCTTGAAATATTATTTAATTACATAGAAGTATGAACGAGATTACATTAATTAGTAAGTCAACTTTCCTTGGTAAGGAGATTGACGTGTATGGTAACGCAGAGAATCCTTTATTCTTGGCAAAAGATGTTGCTGCATGGATTGAGCGTTCAGATGTTTCTATGATGATGCGTAACGTTGACGAAGAAGAGAAGGTTACAAGCATTGTTTTTACCCCTGGAGGAAATCAGAACGCCTGGTTTCTTACAGAGGATGGTCTTTACGAAGTCTTGATGCAGAGTCGCAAGCCACAGGCTAAGCAGTTCAAGAAGGGAGTGAAGGAAATCCTGAAGTCTATTCGTCGCACAGGATGCTATTCTGTTACGAATGTAATCAAGGATAGAGTAGAGGCAGGTATGATGTGGGTGGAAGGCTGCAAGCGAATCCTTAACCTCAGTGATTCATCAACGCTTGTATTGATGCAGAAGGTGGCAGAACCTCTTGGCTTGCCATCCCCAGACTATGTAGCCAGCAAGGGCGTGATGCACTCGGCATCCGAACTGTTGAAGCGCTTTGGTTCCAAGATGTCGGCGTTGAAGTTCAACCAGCAAATGGTTAAGCTTGGTTTCTTAAAAGAAGAGACCCGACAGGGGACCACAAGGATTCACAAGTTCAAGGTTATTATCGAGAAGGGTAAGTCTTATGGAGAGAACCAGGTATCTCCAAAGAACCAGAGCGAGACGCAGCCACGATGGTACGATGATAAGTTTGAAGAGTTATTGAAGGCTATATAATAAATAAGGTGGGCAGGTGCTCACCTTAAAATTCCTCTTTTACATAATTAAATGGACCATAGAACAATCTTGCACACCAATATTTGCCTTCATGGTAAACATCTATAAAAAATCCCCAATCTTCATCATTTAAAGGGGATGTGCCACCATTATAAAATTTGAATTTATTATCGTCTATCCGTGCGACTATGAAATATTTGTCACTCAAAACTTTATGTAAGTAGTCTCTTTTCTTTTTAGCATCTTCTGCATCCTTTGCTTCTATACAAAGGACACACTTGTTGAAATATGTATCATTACTATCACTCTGAAAACCAAATATCAAATCATTAAAGAATACTCCTGCATACGCCTTGTTCCGGAATCTTAATTCATAATTTTCTGCGTATGCAGATTCCCTACCGAATTTGTTTTCAAGAATAGTCTTTGCTGTTTCAAAATCAGTTCCAAAATCGACCCCGCAAATGCTAGCCGTATAATCTAGCTCCCCTGCGACAGAGTCCGCTTCCAAAGAGTCGTATTGGGCAAATGCGAATTCAGATGCCAGAAATAGTAATAATGAAAGTAAAATCTTCTTCATGTTGTTTATGCTTTTATCACATACAAAAGTACAAAAAATAGCGATAGGTTGTATCACCTACCGCCACTTTTCTTTGTAGTTTATACGGGTTCTGATTTATCCGTTAAGCCTGTCAAGCTGCTTTACTGCATCTTCCATGACCTAATCTATTTGTTGATTGATGTATGAAACTTCTTCTAGGTCATCAGTTCTCTTTAGTTCTTTTTTCAAGCTACTAATCTTCTTGTCTGCATCGTTATGTTAACTTTCTCCATTTCCATAGAGCCTTCTAGTAGCCTGTTACAGACTACTAGGTTGTTTGAATATAGTGAAAAATTGCTATGATTTAACTTATTCCAACTGTTTAGGGACATTGCCCAATAGTTTTCTAAACTTTTGTTCAACATTATTTGTGTTGAGAACAGCCAGCTGCTCCTTTGCTATCTGATGTAATACACGCATTCTTTCCTTCTGTTTCAAACCATGCTGTTTAAGAAGTTCGGAGTTGCGAGCCTCAATATTTGAAAGTACAACCAGTTGGTTGATAGTTGCTGTATCTCTAAGATTGTAACCTTTCTTTGCCAACTCAGGATTCATTTGTTCCCAGTCTTTAGCAGTACAGCCAAAGATGATAAGATTTAGCATGTCTGCTTCAGAAGCATACACAATCTTTTCTTTGTACTTTGTCAAGTTATATCTTGGCATAATTGATTTGAGGGCATCTGTTTGTAAGGTATAGTTAGCTTTTGTAAGAATTCGGTGAACATTCCATTTGCCAAGTAAAGGATCATTCTCTTGTTCTTTGAGACGTTGGTATTCTTTGATAAGATACAACTTAAACATAGGGCTTATGGCTGAGCCAAATTCAAATGCAATATCTTTATGCGCATAAGTACCACCATATCTACCAGATTTAGAGATAATACCTATAGCATTAGTCTTTTCAACCCAATTACCAACACTCATTGTAAATGTAGGCAGGCCAGCCTCTTTTTTAAAGTGGTCAAATTCGACCACTTTAAAATTTGGATTATACAATGTCTCCCAAGTACCAAGAAATTCAATAGTAGAACGATTTCTTATCCAATTCTTGATAATGTCTGCAGCTCTTGTATCTTCTCCTTTAGCTTTTACCATATCTGTTAAGCAGATATAATCATTTGTATCATCCATAAATACGGAGATTTCCGTATCTTGAACCTTAATTTTCTTAGTCTTTGTCATATCATTTAAATTTAAAACACTGCAAAGATACAGCTTTATATTAATATAGCAAAACTTTTATCAACTTTTTAAATTATTTGGTAGTTCTATGAAAATATCGATTCGACACGTCTATATTTCGATGTTATCAATCTGTTATCAGCCAATAAATGCAAAAACGGATATAACTGCCTCATTAATAGGAAGTTATATCCGTTCTACTTCTAGAAATTTAAGCTGTGATTGTACTTTTTTTTCTTAATTTGGTACACCCTTAGGGATTCGAACCCTAGACCCACTGATTAAGAGTCAGTTGCTCTACCAACTGAGCTAAGGGTGCATCTTCTTGATAGCCTCATTTCTGAATTGCGAGTGCAAAGGTACTACAAATATTTGATTCCACCAAATTTTTCTGCAGTTTTTTTTCAATTTTCTGCAATTTTTTTCTTGTAGAAGGTTCCCAACGTATGCTTCACACCCCGCTGATTGATGCTGCAAAGGCGATAGGTTCCACTGCTTAACCTACTGATATCTATCAGATTGTGTTCGCTCACAAGGAGCTCCACAGCCGTACCTTGCAGGGTTTCGACCAGAAAGACGTTTGTATCCAACTTTTTGGCGATTTCCGGCAAATGTACGTTTTTAGCATCACAGCGCAACATCCTGGCGGCACCCCAAGCGGTCAACTTTTTGCTGAAATCTCGACTGTTTTCCTGGGTAGCGCCACTTTCTATGCCATATCCGTCCATTGAAGTAACGGCAAAATAGAGTGGCTGGTCGTCATCTTCCGACTTCAAGAGCAGTTCGTTGCCCAGATGTCGAGCCGCAATGAGGTTTCTGGCATCTGTAACATCCACGGGATAATTTCTGCTCGCATATACATTATTATATATATAGGGAGTAGGAATTGCTGTGCCATCGGTATATTCTGACGGATTATTCCATGAAATCTGAACATTTCCCTTTTCGCTTCTTACGCTGAGAGCCTGTGGCTGCTGCGGCTGTCGGTTGCTTGTCCAGGTCATCGGAGGTACGAGCGATGGATATTCGTTGAATCTCTCTGTGAAATCGAGGATGCCCTGCTTGTTATCCAGCAGGAACTTGTTTCGGAAGAAGCAGTATCCCATTCCCATGCTGCGGGTGAGGTACATTTCGGGTGTCACGTCATCAATCTTCCATTTTCCCTCTTTCGGGTCGAGAAAGTAGATGCCGAGTCCAGGCACCACAATCTTGCCGTGGCTCTGCTCCTGCCAGTCGATGGCGAAAGGATAGAAGTTCTCGCCACGGAAGTACATCATCGGGAAGAGTTCGTCCATCAGTCCGTCGCGCAGCCATCCCTGTGCATCCTGGCAAACCTTGGTGTTGGCATTCCATCCGTGACTCCAGTAACGGCTCAGGTCATCGTATTTGCCCACTGGCGAGCAGCTCATCTTGACCCAAGGCTTTTCCGACTTCACAGCGTTGTGGATCTTCTCCACGATGCGGGTGATGTAGTTTCTTCCCTGGTCGCGGCTCACCTTGATTTTCCAGGTTTCCGGGTATCGGATATAGTCGAGGTGGATGCCGTCCACATTATATCGGTGGGTAATCTCACGGCAGATTCCGGCAAGGTAATCACCGGTGCGGCTGTCTTCCGGATTCATATATCCATCGGCACCTATCTTTCTGATGAGTCCCGGGAATTTTTTCCGGAGGCTCTTGCATCCCAGCGCTTCCCATTTGCCTACAGGGATGGTAACCACCCAGGCGTGGAGCTCCATGCCGCGCTTGTGACATTCGTCGATGGCAAACTGCAGGGCATCGTAGCCCGGCGTCTTTCCCGGGAATCCCGAGAGGCATCCATCCCAAGGTTCGTAATCGGAAGGATAGATCATTGTGCCACGGATGCGGGTCTGGATGAGTACGGTGTTGATCTTTGCCTGCTGCAGGCGGTCGAGGATCTGACAGAGTTCTTGCTGCTGCTTCTTGGCCGAGTAGGGCGACTGGGAGTAGGAGTGAGGCCAGTCGATTCCGCCGATGGTGGTGAGCCATACGGCTCTTACCTCGTGCTTGGGTGCCAGACTGTTGTATATGATGCTGGCCCCCGGCAGTATCTGCTTCTTTTCAGGTATATTGCGAGCCTGTGCAGGTAAAATACTGCCTAAAAACATTAAAAATGTATATAATTTCTTCATATTCTTTCAATTTGGCAACAAAGATACGGATAATTTTTCGTATTTCAAATAAAAATGTTACTTTTGCGGTGCAATTCGTATGAAAAAGTGCGATTAGGCTCAAAAAGAAGAGAGAATTCAAAAAAACAATAAAAGAAAATGGTCAGTTTCATCATTAGTTTGGCAGCCCTGGTATTGGGCTACCTCCTTTATGGAAAATTTGTGGCGCATGTTTTCGGTCCTGACGACCGTCCTACGCCAGCAGTGGCAAAAGCCGACGGAGTTGACTTTATGGTGCTGCCTAGTTGGAAAATCTTTATGATTCAGTTCCTGAATATTGCTGGTACTGGACCGATTTTTGGAGCCATCATGGGTGCCTGGTATGGACCGGTGGCTTATCTGTGGATTGTGTTTGGCTGCATCTTTGCCGGTGCCATGCACGATTATATGAGTGGTATGCTCAGTATCCGCCATGATGGTGCCGGACTGCCGGAGCTGGTGGGCAAGTATCTGGGCGGCAACACCAAGAAGGTGATGCTCGTGTTCTCGGTACTGCTGCTGATGATGGTGGGTGCCGTGTTTGTATATAGTCCTGCCATTATTCTGGATGGCATCTGCAATTCTGGCTCTTTTGTGGGAGGTAAGATGTTCTGGATTATCCTCATCTTCATCTACTACATCATCGCTACGCTTCTGCCTATCGACAAGATTATCGGAAAGATATATCCTCTCTTTGCCTTCTCGCTGCTTTTCATGGCAGGTGCACTGATGATCGGACTGTTCATCAAGTGGCCAACCTTGCCTGAGCTGTGGAGCAATCTGGCTTCCTGCAATCTCAACGAGAATCCGGCGTGGCTGGGAACGGAACCGTTCGTCCAGAAGAGTCCTATCTTCCCATGCCTCTTCATTACCATCGCCTGTGGAGCCATCAGTGGCTTCCATGCTACCCAGAGCCCGTTGATGGCTCGCTGCATGAAGAGCGAGAAGCTGGGCCGCCCTGTATTCTATGGTGCGATGATTACCGAGGGAGTGGTAGCGCTGATATGGGCTACGGTTTCCATGTACTTCTTCTATTATGGAGGATGGCGTGAATGCGTGAGTCCAGAGGTAGCTCAGCAGTTTATTGCTCAGGTGGATGGCGGAAAGTCGCTCATTCAGAACTTTGATGCACCTACCGTGGTGAAGATTGTCTGCTCCAGCTGGTTGGGTGTGGCTGGTGGAGTGCTTGCCCTGCTGGGAGTAGTGGCTGCGCCTATCACCAGTGGCGATACGGCTCTGCGCAGTGCCCGACTCATCATAGCCGAGGCTATCGGACTGGAACAGCGTGCGATGCGTCGCCGTCTCTATATCTGCGTACCTCTGTTTGCCGTTACGATGGGCATCCTGGTGTGGCAGATGGAGAATCCTGATGGATTCAATGTTATCTGGCAATACTTCGGATGGGCTAACCAGACGCTGTCGGTCTTCACACTCTGGACTTTGACCGTATATCTGGTCCAGCGCAAGAAGCCGTTCATCATCACCCTGGTTCCAGCCTTGCTGATGACGGTAGTATGTTCTACCTTCCTGCTTCTCTCGCCGATGGCTCTGGCATTGAGCGAGCCGGTGGCTTATACGGGTAGTGTCATCATCCTGGTGGTAGCGCTGGTCTGGTTCTTTGCCTGGTATAGGAAGAATATGAAAATTAATAATAGCAACACATAAAAATGTTACGTATGAAAAAATTAGTTTTGGCAGCAGCAGCTCTTCTGGTAAGTTTGGGGGCTAATGCTCAGTTTGAAAGTGGAAAGCAGTATTGCGGCGCGTCGCTCACGGGTCTCAATCTCAGTTATAATGGCAGTCAGGACTTGAACTTCGGTGTTCAGGCAAAAGCAGGTTATTTTGTAGAAGATGACTGGATGCTCCTGGGTCAAGCCGAATATACTCATTCAGGCAAGGATGGCGTGAAGGATTACTTTTCTGCCGGAGCTCAGGCCAGATATTATATCGAGCAGAATGGATTGTATCTCGGTTTTGGAGCCAAGGTAGTTCATTCGGGCAGCTACAATGACTTCATGCCGGGCGTGGAGGTAGGCTATGCCTACTTTGTCAGCAAGCAGGTAACCATTGAGCCGGCTATCTACTATGATCAGAGCTTCAAGAAGCATACTGATTATTCTACAATAGGTTTCAAGGTGGGAATCGGTATTTATCTCTAGTGTGATGGTGCAGCAATATTCTTCTGCATTATTGGAAAAGGCAGTGGGGGAGTTTTCCAAGCTGCCGGGTATAGGGCGCAAGACAGCTTTGCGCCTTGTGCTTTTTATGCTCCGTAGGGAGGAAGGGGATGTGGATCAGTTTGTGGATGCCATCGCCCGGATGAAGCGCGAGGTGAAGTACTGTCGTGTGTGCCATAATATCAGTGATACCGAAGTGTGCCCCATCTGTTCCGATCCCCGGCGCGATGCCTCTGTCATCTGCGTGGTGGAAAATGTGCAGGATGTGCTGGCGGTGGAGAATACCCAGCAGTTTCATGGATTGTATCATGTGCTGGGTGGCATCATCTCGCCGATGGATGGTATCGGACCTGCCGACCTGGAGATTGATTCTCTGGTACAGCGTGTGGCTGCGGGAGGAGTAAAGGAGGTGATTCTTGCCTTAAGCAGTACGATGGAGGGCGATACCACCAATTTCTATATCTCGCGCAAGCTTGCCGACTATCCCGTGAAGCTCTCCGTCATAGCCCGAGGCATCTCTGTGGGAGATGAACTGGAATATACCGATGAAGTGACGTTGGGTAGAAGTATCCTGAACAGAACACCATTTAATCAATAGAAATAAATGAATATCAAACAAGTACAACGAATATTGATGACCAACTTCCTCTTTATGCTGTTGGTGGCTTTACTGCTGGTAGTTCTCTATGAAACGGAGATACTGACCGCCAATGATATCGCTGCCAACCAGACGATGATGTTCGGCATCCTGGTAGTGATGGAGCTTACCACCATCCTGGTGATTCCGATGGCGCTGAAGCTGTTCAGTCTGAAGGCAATCCGCCGCAAACTGTTGGCGGAAAAGGGCGATGCGCTGCTTTTCTGGGGCACTACCCGTATCAACATGCTCTGTCTGCCTATGCTCATCAATACCTTTATGTATTATCAGACCATGTCGCCTGCATTCGGCTATATGGCAATCATCCTTGTGCTCTGTCTTTTCTTCGTGTATCCGTCTATCGGCAGATGTATCGAGGAAACCAGTGAGGAGGGAGAATAGGTGATAGTTTTATAGTTGACAGTTAATAGTTAAGATAGACATTGAAACTCTCGGTTATCATAGTAAGCTATAACGTGAAGTATTATCTCGACCAATGCATCCGCTCGGTGCTCCGTGCCTTCGAAGTGATGCAGGGGGATAATGCTTCATTTTTCTCCGGAGAGAAGGATGTGGCAGAGATCATCGTGGTGGATAATCATTCTTCTGATGGATCGCTGGAGTATCTGCAGCACCGCTATCCCCGTGAAGCATATCCGATGGTACGGTTTGTGGGCAGCAACCACAATCTGGGTTTTGCCCGAGCCAACAATATCGCCATTCGTCAGAGCGAGGCGGAGTATGTACTCCTTCTGAATCCTGACACCATCGTAGGCGAGCAGGTACTGAGCGAATGTATCCGCTTTATGGATGCTCATCCCGATGCGGGAGCGGCAGGCGTGAGGATGCTGAATGCGGATGGCAGATGGGCGAGGGAGAGCAGGAGAGGATTGCCTACACCGATGGTTTCCTTCTTCAAGATGCTGGGATTCTGCAACCGATGGCCCAAGCATCCACTGTTCGGACGCTATTATATGGGATTCCTGCCATGGGATCAGCCGAACCGGATAGAGGTGGTGAGTGGCGCTTTCTGCATGTTGCGCCGTAAAGCTCTGGATCGGGTGGGACTGTTAGATGAGGATTTCTTCATGTATGGAGAGGATATTGATCTTTCCTATCGCATGTTGAAGGGCGGTTATCATAACTATTTCCTGCCTTTGGATATCCTGCATTATAAGGGAGAGAGCACGCAGAAATCCAGTTTCCGCTATGTGCATGTCTTCTATGAGGCGATGCTCATCTTCTTTCGCAAGCATTATGCGGGTATGTCGCTACTCTTGAGTCTTCCTATCCGGACTGCCATCTATGCCAGTGCTTCCGTAGCGCTGGTCAGGATGCTGGCGGCGAGAATGAGAAAGAGTCTGGGTTTCTTTACGCCTTCTGTGGTGGATGAATCGGAGTATCTGCTGTTTGATGCCGACAAGATGAGTTACGGGGAAATTCTGCATCAGCTTTCGCTTCGGGCGGATGAGCCTGACAAGCTGGCTATCTATACCCGGGAGATCGGGAAGGTGATAACGGAAGGTGAGGTGATGGATATGGATGAAATGCATAATATATATAAGGTACGCGCGTACATTATATAATAGGTGCTCGTATCATAGTAGGTAGATTAGGAAATATAATAGGAAAATATTTATTTGGGAGGATTATGGAAGATAAGAAGATTCGTTTAAGGGCTTTGGAACCGGAAGATCTGGATTTTCTCTATGAAATGGAGAATGATGAAAGTCTCTGGGAGATGGGGGGCACCAATGTGCCGTACTCCCGACAGGTGTTGCTCGACTATATCACTACGGCTACGGCGGATATCTATACCGATAAACAGGTTCGCCTGATTGTAGAAAATGAGCAACAGGAAGCTGTGGGCATCATCGATCTGATGAATTTCGACCCCCGTCATCAGCGTGCTGAGCTGGGAATTGTTATCAAAAAGGAACATCAGCATCAGGGCTTGGCACAGTTGGCTATCCGTCTTTTGATGCAATATGCATCAAATGTGCTGCATTTGCATCAGATTTATGCCATTGTGGCGGAAAGTAACCAAAATGCCGTGAAAATGCTAGAAGTAGTTGGCTTTCAGGGCGATAAATTGCTGAAAGGATGGCTGAAGACGGGCAGTGGATATGAGGACGCATATTTTTTTCAATCTTTTTTGTAAAAATATAGCGGAAAAATTTGGTGGAATCAAAAAAATGTAGTACCTTTGCACTCGCAAATGAGAAATGCGCTATAAGCGGTTAAGTTAATATCTTAATTTGGTGCGTTAGTTCAGTTGGTTAGAATGCCTGCCTGTCACGCAGGAGGTCACGAGTTCGAGTCTCGTACGCACCGCTTCTGCACGTTTCGATTTCGCAAGATTATACATTGACTGGTGCGTTAGTTC